>ERZ500979.5-NODE-5-length-220937-cov-9.600348_pt1 | contig 220937 bp, 198 predicted proteins | sample MGYA00248864_ERZ500979 | MGnify/ENA primary metagenome ERZ500979 (study PRJEB25958, sample SAMN03398550) | human skin metagenome | study: EMG produced TPA metagenomics assembly of the Human Skin Microbiome Metagenome (human skin metagenome) data set.
TCGCGACCCTCACCTTGGCAAGGTGATGCGCTACCAACTGCGCTACATCCGCATTCACAGTCACTCTGCTTTGCATTCAAGAGCAATGCATCGTTGCTGCGACAACAAACACTAGCCTGTTAGTCTTGCAGTTCACAAATCACCAGGTAGATAAGCCCTCTGGTGGAGGTTTAGGAGGCATACTAGGTGCTCTAGAACTACATAGTTGAAATTTACGGCCGAACTGCTTTTGGTCTTGGCGGTTCGCTGGTGGTAACTTTCATTCCCAGCGGTCAGCAAGGTCGCTTAAGGTTACATAGCCTAAAGGTTCCATAGCTCAGTGGAAGAGCATTCCGTTCACACCGGAAAGGTCGCTGGTTCGAACCCAGTTGGGACCACCATGCACACCGCCTAGCGCAATATCGCTGGGCGGTTTTTGCATTCCTACCCCCAGCATTCGCCCCCATGCGTGCATGCTTGGGAACCGTTGCGGCTACACACACGACTACCTCTCCAGCGATCGAAGCGTGTGCCCGGCAAAAGGGTTTCAGGCTTCGGCGCTAAGGTGTAAGCAGTGTCGTGACAGAAAGGTTCACCGTTTACATGCCTCGCCGTGTTTCTTCTTTTGGACGCCCGCTCGCCCGCGCCCTCGCAGTTTCAGGTGCGGTCGCAGTCGCTTCCGTTGGGGTCAGCTCTCCAGCTTTGGCCCATGATGTGGTGCTGAAGTCCACCCCGGAGGCCAACTCCACGGTTGACCATCTGCCGGAAAAACTCGTTTTGGAGTTTTCTGGCGAACCGCAGGACGGTTTCAACACCCTCGCGTTGTCCCGCGATGGTGAGGTGCTGTTCCGTGGAGAGCCGAAAGCGGATGGTCGCGAGCTGAGCCTGGACGTCCCGCAGGACCTGCAGGCTGAGAAGGAAAACGGGAAGTACATCGTGGGCTACCAGATCACTAGCTCCGATGGTCACTCGACCCGCGGCAGCGTGGAGTTCACTCTCCAGGCTGAAGGTGGCGACAACAATTCCGATACGGGGAGTGAATCAAAGGAGGGGGCACAGGGGGAGCAGTCCCCGAGTGTTCCTTCCTGGTTATTGCCCCTGGGCGGTATCGTCGTAATTGTAGGTGCTTTGGCAATCGCCATCGCACGCTTTCGTGATGTGAAGAAAGACTAGAAGTTCTTTGCCTCATGAATAGTTGACGATTACCTGATCAGGAGAATTCCCGTGAAGAAGTTCCGCTCTGCAACCGCCGCCGCACTGGCTCTGACTACTGCCCTTGCACTTTCCGCCTGCACCCCTCCGCATGAGAACGATGGCGGCACGCGCGAGGACACCGCAACCACCGGCCCGGCCACCCCGAGCATTCAGTCCACACAGGAAGCAGCGACGGACTCCAATGAATCTGAGTCCGCTACGGAGTCTGCTTCTGAGTCTGATCTCCAGACTGAAGAGTCTGAGATGAACGGTATGGCCACCGATTCCGCCGAGGCAACCGCCTCCGGCGCAGCATCCGCGTCGGGTGCTGCCAACCAGCACGCGAACCACTAGGGTTCGCACAACTTGTCCGTCCCGGGGCGTACCCCGGGTCGGGGAGTGATGGTGGCAGGCTCCCAACGCCTTTTTGAACGAAAGGTTCGTTATGTCTCTGACCTCCCTCAACGCTTCCAAGAAGCGCGCTGCATCCATGGTTGCCATCGCACTAAGTGGTGCTTTGGTTTTGTCCGCATGCTCCGATAGTGGGGAAGACAAGAAGGATCCCTCTACAGCGACTTCAGCGGCTGAGTCCTCCGCAGCTAAGGACGGTGCGAGTGAAGCGAATGATAATCAAGAGCTAAAGATTAGCGATGCGTACGTCACCGCTAAGAGCACTGAGAAGTCGATGACCGCAGCCTTCGGCACCCTGCACAATGGCAGCGACAAGGACATCTCGATTTCCGAGGTAAAGGGTGACATCGAAGGAGCCGACTATCAACTGCACACCGTCGATAAGGACGGCAAGATGAAGCAGGTCTCCGAGTTCGTTGTTCCAGCTGGCGAGGACAAGGTGCTCGAGCCAGGTGGCGACCACATCATGATCATGGAGGTCAAGGAAGAACTCTCCGCCGGTGACTCTCTAAATCTGACCCTCGTGGACAAAGACGGCAAGGAATACAAGCTCGATAACATTCCGGTCCGCGTCCAGCAGTCCACCCACGAGCACTACGACCACAGTGGTGGCGAGAAGAGCGCCGAGAAGAGTGGCGAAATTGACGGCATGCATGATCACGAGCACATGCACGAGCACAATCACTAATCGCCATGCCTGACCCCGTACATTCGCGCTCTAATTACTTTGACGCTTGGAATCCCGAGCCCACAGCCTCTAAGCCCGCCACGAGCCATAAGCTCTCCCGACGGGGCTTCTTTGCAGGGCTGGGAGCCACCGGCGCCGCATCGGTACTGGCAGCCTGCAACACTACGGATAACTCCAATGCTTCGACTGGAAGTGATTCCGCTGGAGACAAGGCGTCAATAAGAAAGATCACCTTCGACGGCCCGCACCAAGCAGGCATCCAGGAAGATTCGCAGACCCATGCACTGGTTGTGGCCTTCGATCTCAAGAGAGAGGGCTTGCCGAACGGCGGACTTAAGAAAAACTTGAATCGCTTGATGCGGATTTGGACTGGTGATGCCCGCTCAATGACGCAGGGCGAGACCGCTCTGGCAGATCTTGAGCATGAGCTAACCGTCGCCCCGCAGAACCTAACGGTGACAATGGGGTGGGGGCCGAAGCTGATCAAGGATGCAGGCTTGATGGGTGAGGCGCCTTCCTGGGTGAAGAAGAACCTCAACGGGCTTCCCAAGTTCAAGGGCGACAAGCTCAATGAGGATTTTGGTGCTGCCGACGTCGTACTGCAGATCTGCGGTGACGACTTAACGGCGGTCAGCCATGCAGCGCGCGTACTTACTCGCGGCGGACGCGATTATGTGACGCCGAAGTGGACCCAGCGCGGATTTGTCGATTCGCCTACCGGCGAAACACCCCGCAATCTGTTGGGATTCAAGGACGGCACTGCCATCCCCCGAACAGACAAGGAATACGACGAATCCATTTGGGACGACCAGGGCGGCAGCGCCATGGTGGTACGTCGCATTGTCTTCGATATGCCCGCATGGGAGATGCTGGATCGCCAGTCGCGCGAGATCGTCTTTGGACGCCACGTGGATACCGGCGCACCCCTGGGAGGCAAAGATGAATTCGACCCAGTGGACCTCAACAAGACTGGTGAAGACGGCCTGCCGTTGATTGACGAGCGCAGCCACGTCGGAATCAGTGCCGGTGAGGGGACGCGTATCCGACGTCGCGCCTACAACTGGGACAACGAGATCACCCCTCTGGGCAACAGCGGATTGATTTTCATCTGCTTCCAGGCCGATCCCGACGAAGCTTTTACGCCGCTGCAGAAGCGGTTGGCGGAGAAGGATCGCCTGAATAAGTGGATTACTCACGTGGGCTCGGCGGTGTTCTGGGTACTACCTGGCACCCAAAACGGGGCGTACTGGGGCCAGCAGTTCCTAGAGGGGTAGAATCTACGGTCGTTGAGGACTGTCACCAGGTATGTGACCGTCACTGAAAGCCCGAGAAGGAGCGCGATCTACAAGTGAGTACCCCCGCAAACAACCCAGCCGCTGAAGCGAATCAAGCACCCGTTACCTTCCGGGTGCCAGCCGGCACACCGGCCGGCGCCGCAATGCGCGAGCTGGGGTTGCCGAACAAGGGGCCAGAGGCCATTGTCTGTGTCAAGGAAGCTGAGGGGGACAACGCGGGCCAGTTGCGCGACCTTTCGTGGGCCCCGGAGCAGGACATTGAGGTTACTGCCGTTCCAGCCAACACCGACGAGGGGCGAGGGGTCATTCGCCACTCTTGCGCCCACGTTTTGGCGCAGGCTGTGCAAAAGGAGTTCCCTGGTGCCAAGCTAGGTATCGGCCCTGCCATCGACAACGGCTTCTACTACGACTTCCAGGTTCCAGAGCCCTTCACTCCGGAGGATTTGAACAAGCTGGAAAAGACGATGAAGAAGATCATCAAGTCTGGCCAGAAGTTCGAACGTAAGGCATATGGAGATGTCGAGCAGGCCCGTGCCGAATACACGGAAGAGCCTTTTAAGACCGAGCTGATTGCCGATAAGGGCAATGTGGATCCGGATTCCGACGAAGCCGTCGAGGTCGGGTCTGGTGAGCTGACCGCGTACAGCAACGTCAACCCGCGCACCGGCGAGGTTGAGTGGTACGACCTCTGCCGTGGCCCGCACGTGCCCACCACTCGTTACATCCCGGCCTTTGCATTGACGCGTTCCTCCGCTGCCTACTGGCGAGGTGACCAGTCCAAGGCCGGTCTGCAACGTATCTACGGCACCGCGTGGGAATCGAAGGAAGCGCTGGCCGACTACCAGACGATGATGGCCGAGGCAGAAAAGCGCGATCACCGTCGCCTGGGCCAGGAATTGGATCTATTCAGCTTCCCGGATGAGATCGGATCGGGCTTCCCGGTATTCCACCCAGCTGGCGGAATTGTGCGTCTGGAGATGGAGGAGCACTCCCGAAAGCGCCACATTGCCTCCGGCTATAGCTTCGTTAATACCCCGCACATCACCAAGGGCGACTTGTTTAAGAAGTCCGGCCACTTGGACTTCTACGCCGACGGTATGTTCCCACCCATGCAGCTGGACGGGGAAACCGACGAGGAGGGCAATGTCACCAAGCCGGCGCAGGATTATTACGCCAAGCCGATGAACTGCCCGATGCACAACCTGATCTTCGCCTCACGCGGTCGCTCCTACCGAGAGCTGCCATTGCGTTTGTTCGAGTTCGGCACTGTGTATCGCTACGAAAAGTCCGGCGTGATCCATGGCCTGACTCGCGCTCGTGGTTTTACTCAGGATGACGCCCACATCTACTGCACTGAAGATCAGCTAGAGCAAGAGCTGACCACGGTGCTGGAGTTCATCATTTCCCTGCTTCGCGACTACGGCCTGGACGACTTTTACCTAGAGCTATCCACTAAGGACCCGAACAAATTCGTTGGCAGTGATGAGATCTGGGAGCGCTCCACCGAGATCCTGGAGCGTGTGGCCACCAAGTCGGGTCTGGAGCTGGTTCCGGACCCGGCAGGTGCAGCCTTCTACGGCCCGAAGATTTCTGTACAGGCTCGCGACGCCATCGGACGTACCTGGCAGATGTCCACCGTACAGTTGGACTTCAACCTACCGGAGCGTTTCAACCTCGAGTACACCGCCCCGGATGGTTCTAAGCAACGCCCGATCATGATTCACCGTGCCCTCTTCGGCTCCATTGAGCGTTTCTTTGGCGTGCTGCTGGAGCACTACGCAGGTGCTTTCCCGGCCTGGCTCGCCCCACACCAGGTTGTGGGCATTCCCGTCGCGGACGAGTTCAACGAGTATCTCGAGGACTTCTCCGCCGAGCTGCGTGCGAAGGGCATTCGCGCCGAGGTTGATACCTCCGATGATCGCATGCAGAAGAAGATCCGTAACCACACCACCGGCAAGGTTCCTTTCATGTTGCTGGTCGGTGGCCGGGACGTAGAGGCGGGAGCAGTGAGCTTCCGCTTCCTGGACGGCACTCAGGTCAACGGCGTTCCGCGCGATGTTGCGTTGCGCATCATCTCCACCTGGATCAGCGAACGTCGCAACGATCAGCCCAGCGCGGAACTGGTTCAGCCGTTGGCGGAGGCATAAGGAGGAAGGCCGCAGTGGCAGACGCGTACATCGACGAGGGCGCTGGCTCTCAACCGGACCTGCAAGGCGGCTTGGAGCGGCTGTGGGCGCCGTACCGCTCCCAGTACATTGCGAAGACGACACGCTCTGCGGATCCTTTTTCGACGCTGCCCGAGCAGTCGGATGAGGACGCCCTGATCGTCGCCCGTGGTCAGTCGGTGTACTGCGTTTTGAATCTGTACCCCTATAACCCCGGGCACATGCTGGTGGTTCCTTATCGCCAGGTTGCCGACTACACCGAGCTAACGGATGAAGAAACCGCGGAGCTAGCGGAGTTTACGAAAACTGCGCTTAAGGCTCTGCGAGCTGTATCGAAGCCCGATGCAGTGAATGTCGGACTCAATCTGGGCAAAGCTTCCGGCGGCTCAATTCCGACACACCTGCACCAACATATAGTGCCCAGGTGGGTCGGTGATGCTAATTTCATGACAGTCATGACGGGTGCCAAAGTGCTGCCGCAGACGCTGCGGGAGACGCGCGCACTGTTGGCCGAAGCTTGGGAAAGAATCACTCGTTCCGCCGACTAGCGTGTCACGATTTTTAAGGGAGAAAAACTTCAGCGATGCTTAGTGTGCACGGCCGCGGTCCCGCCGCGGTCATCATTGAACCGATCGCCCGGACACTGCACAAGCTGGGGATCTCCCCAAATGCAGTGACAATCTTCGGAACCCTCTTGGCGATTGGTTTCGCACTCTGGCTCATCCCCACGGATCACCACTTCGCGGCCGCGGTACTGATCGGGCTCACCGTCGCCACCGATATGGTGGATGGCACTATGGCGCGCATGCGCGGGGGAGGTACCCGCTTCGGCGCTACCCTCGATGCCACTTGTGACCGTCTCAGCGACGGAGCCATCTTCGGTGCACTGGTGCTGTGGTTTGGCCTGCAGGATCCCACCAACGAGGTCATGATGGCTGTCTGTCTGGTGATCCTCGTTGCCAGCCAAGTCACCAGCTATGTAAAGGCGCGCGCCGAAGCCTCCGGGATCAAGGTTGTTGGCGGCCTTGTTGAGAGGCCGGAACGCCTCATCATCTCGTTGGTGGCCGTGGGCCTCGGCGGGCTAGGGATACCCCATGTATTGGCGTGGGGACTGTGGATCCTAGCTGCCGGCTCGCTGTATACGGTCATCGAGCGTTTGGTTATCGTCGCTCGTTCCGACGCCGCATCTCAGACCATCGCCGCACCCGAGGGAGCCCGGGAATTTCCGTCGGATGGGGGTGGAAACAAGTGAAGGAGAAGCTCACTGCCGCGGCATATATCGCGGGTTGGAAGGTGACCTCCAGGTTGCCGAAGCCATTGGCGAAGGTTTTGTTTGAATGGGGCGCAGACGTGGCGTCCAAAAAAGGCAAGGGGCCAGAACAACTCCGCCGCAACCTCGCCCGCGTCGTCGGACCAGAAAACGTGACGCGCGACCTCGTTCGTCGCTCCATGCGCAGTTATATGCGCTATTGGCGCGAAGCCTTCCAACTGCCTGCGATGGCGGGGCGTGAGTTGGCTGAGGAACTTAACCGCAACTTCGTTCCGGGGTCCCTTGAACTATTGCATGCCAGCGCGCAATCGGGACGCGGGACGGTGATCGCACTGCCACACGCCGGTAACTGGGATATGGCCGGAGTATGGCTGGTCCACCACTATGGCACCTTCACAACCGTGGCAGAACGGCTGAAGCCGGAGAGCCTCTTCGAGGCATTTGTGGAGTACCGGGAAACTCTTGGGTTTAAGATCATTGCGCTGACCGGATCGGCGGTGCCGCCGCTGGAGCAGATGGAGGAAGTCTTGCGCGGCGGTGGGACGGTGTGCCTCATGGGGGAACGGGATCTGACTGGGCGCGGGGTGGAAGTGGAGTTCTTTGGGGAAAAGACCTCCATGCCAGCTGGTGCTGCATTGTTGGCACAGCGCACCGGGGCGAATCTGTTCACTGCTCGAGTTGCCTTCCGCGGGGGCTCGACGGATCCCTCTCCGGTACGGCGCGGTGGCCCCGAAACCTGGGAGCACGAGGTTACACCGGTGGCAGTAGACGGGCAGACTCTGCAGCAGATAGTGCAGGAAATGGCCGATAATTTTGCTCGCGGAATCGCCCAGGATCCGCAGGATTGGCACCTGCTACAGCCACTGTGGTTTGCGGATCTCTCACAGTCTCGGCGACAGCGTCTCGGGTTGGAAGAGGCACCAGGGGAGGACGCATGAGAATCGGGATGGTGTGCCCGTACTCCTTTGACGAACCGGGCGGCGTGCAGATTCACGCCATTGACCTCTGTACTGAGCTGCGGAAGCGCGGCCACGAGGTAAGTCTGATCGGGCCGGGTAAGTCAGCTGATGGATTGCCGGATTTCGTGGAACTGGGCGGTTCCAGTATTCCTATCCGCTATAACGGTTCCGTTGCGCGTTTGAGTTTCGGTCCGCGTACAAAGAAGCATCTAAAGCAGTGGATCCGTGACAATCAGTTTGATTTGCTGCACATCCACGAGCCGAATTCGCCGTCTTATTCGATGATGGCTATGGCAGTGGCCGAAGGGCCTATCGTAGCGACGTATCATGCGTCGGCCAGTGAGTCGAAGGTTCTTAAAATGGCTCTGCCGTTTTTGCGCCCGTACCTGGAGCGTATCCACGGTGGCATTGCGGTGTCTGAGGAGGCACGGCGCTGGCAGGTCGAAAACCTGGCTGGCGACCCGGTGCTTATTCCCAATGGGGTGGAAACCAATGTTTACCGCGGCGCACAACCTCTGGCCGGTTTGGATTCGCCGGGGGAGCACCGCCCGCGTCTGATGTTCCTCGGCCGTTTTGAAGAGCCCCGTAAGGGACTGCAGATTTTGCTTGAAGCGATGCCACGCATCGTTGCGGAAGTTCCGCAGGTAGAGCTGATAATCGCAGGTGGTGGAGATATGGATGCCCTGGTGGAGCGTGTGAGGGATTTGGGGCTGTCGGCCACCGTAGGGCTTGGGCCTAGTGATGCCCACGTGCGGGTGCTCGGGCGTGTGAGTGACGCAGACAAAGCCAGTGCGCTCAGCGCCAGCGATGTTTATGTGGCGCCGAACACCGGCGGTGAGAGCTTTGGAATCGTCCTTGTTGAAGGTATGGCAGCCGGAGCCGCGGTGCTTGCCAGTGATATCCCCGCTTTTGAAGCCGTGGGGCAGCACGGTGCTTCCGCGCGCTTATTTAGTAATGGTTCGGCAGCTGATCTGGCAGACAAGGCCGTGGGGTTGCTGCGCGATGACGCCGCCCGGAATTCGTTGGTGGCAGCGGGTTCGACGCGAGCGGTGGATTTCGACTGGCAGACGGTGACCGATCAGGTGGAACAGGTCTATGACACTGTGACCGTCAAAGGCAGAAAGGTGACTTTGGCATGATCACTCTCCCCGTGTGGGTATTTATCGCCTCGCTGGTGCTGATCTTGGTTGTCTGCATCGCTATTTGGGCATCCGGAATGGCTAGCAGGCTGAATCGACTGCACATTCGCACAGACTCGGCTCGCGTCAGCCTGGAGGGCGCGCTGCACTCTCGTTCTAGCGTTATCGCTGCGTTGCAGCCGGAACTGGGGCAAGAAGTAGCAAAGGTGAACCGGGTGGCTCTGCGAGCTACCGATATGGGGGCACGCAGTGAGGTGGAAAACGAACTACTTGGCGTGCTCAAGCAGGAGGTATGGTCCAACCCCAGTTTTCTGGAGGCCTCCGCAAAGGTAGACCTGGCCGCGCGTTTCTACAATGACGCAGTAACTGACACCCTAAGCGTGCGCACTCGTCCTTTGGTGCGTGGACTTCGGTTGGCAGGTCGTGCGCCGCTTCCGGAGTACTACGAGGCATTACTCTCTAGTCCTGCGCCCTCCCAAGGTTCGTCTTCACAAGGCTCTTCACGGGGCTCTTCACAAGACGCTTCTCAGGATTCTCCGAAAGAGACTGGCAGCGGGGAAGACCAATAAGCCAATCCCCAATAGCGGGATCGGGAACTAGACAGGTTAGACTAGAACCGATCTAACACTCTTCAAAGATGGGACATTAAGCATCGTGACTACTAATTCTCCTGTTGCGAACACCGGCACCGCTCGCGTGAAGCGTGGCCTGGCTGACATGCTCAAGGGCGGCGTCATTATGGACGTCGTTACCCCGGAGCAGGCAAAGATCGCCGAGGATGCCGGCGCAACCGCCGTCATGGCGTTGGAGCGCGTGCCCGCCGATATCCGCGCTGAGGGTGGCGTTTCTCGTATGTCCGACCCGGACATGATCGAAGGAATCATTAACGCCGTTTCGATCCCGGTAATGGCTAAAGCACGCATCGGTCACTTCGTCGAGGCACAGGTTCTGCAGTCCCTGGGCGTCGATTTTATCGATGAGTCCGAGGTACTGACCCCCGCCGACTACAAGAACCACATCGACAAGTTCGACTTCGAGGTTCCTTTTGTCTGCGGTGCTACGAACCTGGGCGAGGCTCTGCGTCGCATTAACGAGGGCGCAGCAATGATTCGTTCCAAGGGCGAAGCTGGCACCGGAGACGTGTCCAACGCTGTGACACACATGCGCACCATCCGCGCGGAGATTAACCGCCTTACCTCCATGGCTGAAGATGAACTGTACGTTGCAGCCAAGGAACTGCAGGCTCCTTATGAGCTGGTTCGCGAGGTCGCCGCAAATGGCAAGCTTCCGGTAGTACTGTTCACCGCTGGCGGCATCGCCACCCCAGCCGACGCAGCGATGATGATGCAGCTAGGCGCAGAGGGCGTATTTGTTGGCTCTGGCATCTTTAAGTCCGGCAACCCGGAGCAGCGTGCTCGCGCTATTGTGCAGGCCACCCAGAACTACGACGACCCGGCAACGATTGCCAAGGTATCTCGTGGCTTGGGTGAGGCTATGGTGGGCATTAATGTCGACGAGATCCCGCAGCCGCACCGACTGGCAGAGCGCGGCTGGTAATGAGCCCGCACCGTCCGAAGATCCTGGATGTCCTGGATCTGGAGCGCATCGACCGCGACATCTTCCGCGGCAGTCCACTGCCGTCGAAGTTGGCACGTACCTATGGTGGACAGGTTGCTGCGCAGGCTCTGGTTGCGGCTACTCGCACAGTGAGTGACGAGTTCAGCGTGCATTCACTGCATGGCTACTTTGTAGGTCCTGGTAATCCCGACGTGCCGACGGTGATGGTGGTTGACCGCGTACGCGACGGTCGCTCTTTTGTCTCCCGCTCTGTCAAGGTGTTGCAGGACGGTAAGGCAATTTTCATTATGCAGGCCAGCTTCCACATCCGGAACGATCATGGTCCGCAGCACTCCGACGAGATGCGGGCAGTGCCAGATCCGGAGTCCATTGTGGTGGATACCGATTCTTTGAGTCGAGTGCAGCGCCTTTTCCGCGACGAGTGGGCTGATTGGGATGTTCGCATCGTTCCTCCGGAAGACTACGAGCACAACAAGTACACGGCTTCCCAGCAGGTGGTGTGGTTCCGTACTAAAACCCGGTTGCCGGATGTGGACACCTTGCACGTGTGCACCCTGGCCTACATGTCGGATATGACGTTGTTGTCCTCGGCGCTGGTACCGCACCGTCCGGCGGAGTTCCAGGAGGCCTCGCTGGATCATGCCATGTGGTTCCTGCGGCCTTTCCGCGCTGATGAGTGGCTGTTGTACGACCAGATTTCCCCGTCCGCACACGGCGGACGAGCACTGACGCACGGAAGAATCTTTAACCAGGAGGGTGACCTTGTGGCTGTGGTGACTCAGGAGGGTTTGACCCGCAGTCTGCGCGAAGGTGCCCAGTCGGTTCCGTTAAAGGAGCAATAGAACATTGATTATTGGCGTGCTAAGCGTTCAGGGCGGCTTCGTTGAGCATATGCGCAGTATTGAACGTTTGGGTCATGAGGCTCGCGCTGTGCGTCGCACCGAACACTTAGAGGGGCTGGATGGTCTAATCCTTCCCGGCGGCGAATCCACCACCATGTCCAAACTGCTAGAGCTCGGTGGAATGCTGGAGCCGCTGCGCGCCGCGATTGCCGACGGCCTGCCGGTGTTCGGTACTTGTGCTGGATTGATTCTTTTGGCCGACCGGGTTCTTGATACTCGTGCTGACGCCCATAGTCTGCACGCAATGGACATCTCAGTCAGACGCAACGCGTTCGGTCGGCAGGTGGATTCCTTTGAGACGCAGCTGCCGTTCGGAGATATCGACACGCCCGTGGAGGCCGTGTTTATTCGCGCTCCCAAGGTGGAGGAAGTGGGCGATAGTGTCGAGGTTGTGTCCTCCTTGCCAGATGGAACTATTGTCGGGGTACGCCAGGGGCACGTACTGGGATGTAGCTTTCACCCGGAACTTTCCGAGGATGACCGGGTGCACAGCTACTTTGTGCGGATGGTCGAGGAACACCGCGCAGCAGACTAACTGTGGTGGTGCGGTGAGGGGACGTCACCAAAAAATACGATGCGTGTGACAGGGCCGGTGCGGAAGGGGTCTAGTATGGACTCGATAAAGACAAACCCGACTACCGAAAGAGGAACATGTCCGGCCACTCCAAATGGGCAACAACTAAGCACAAGAAGGCTGCCAACGACGCGAAGCGTGGTAAGGAATTTGCCAAGCTGATTAAGAACATCGAAGTGGCGGCTCGCACCGGTGGTGGCGATCCCAGCGCGAACCCAACGCTGCAGGACGCAATCACGAAGGCCAAGAAGTCCTCGGTACCCAACGACAACATTGAGCGTGCCCGTAAGCGTGGTTCCGGTGAAGAGTCCGGTGGCGCGAACTGGGAAACCGTCATGTACGAAGGTTATGGGCCCAATGGTGTAGCGATGCTGATCGAGTGCCTGACTGATAACCGCAACCGCGCTGCAACCGATGTACGTACCGCTATGAATAAAAACGGCGGCAACATGGCCGATGCGGGCTCGGTGTCCTACTTGTTTACGCGCAAGGGTGTGGCCGTGCTCGAAAAGGGCGAGTACAGCGAGGACGATATTCTGATGGCCGTGCTGGATGCCGGGGCGGAAGAGGTTAACGACATTGGCGACAAGTTCGAAGTCGTGTGTGAATCCAGCGATATGAATGCGGTGCGCGACGCGCTAAAGGCAGCAGAAATCGATTACGACTCGGTTGAGCTCGACTTCCGTGCCTCCATGGAGGTTCCGGCGGATGCGTCCACCGCAAAGAAGGTATTTAACCTGATTGATGCTCTGGAAGATTCCGACGATGTACAAAATGTGTTCACCAATATGGATTTGAGCGAAGAGGTCCTCGCGGAGCTCAACGACTAGTTTTGGAACACCTGTGCTATTCTTGGTAGCACGATGAGTATTCCAAACAATTCAGCCTGGGGTAGTCCCGCCGGCGGTCCGACTTCGCTGGCGGGGCTGCGGGTTATGGGGATTGACCCTGGGCTGACCCGCTGCGGACTTTCCGTAGTGCAAGCGGGGAAGGGGCGGGCTGTGTATCCCGTAGCTGTGGGGGTGGTGCGCACTCCAGCGGACATGCCGCTGGAGCGGCGCCTGCACAAGCTTTTTGAGGCGGTAGAACAATGGTTCGACGACTACCAACCACACGTTGTAGCACTAGAGCGCGTGTTTGAACGGTCGAATGTGTCTACGGTGATGAATACTGCCCACGCCTCCGGAGTGTTGATGCTGGCGGCGGCCAAGCGTGGGGTAGAAGTGCACATGTACACACCTAGTGAGGTGAAGAAGTCCATCAGCGGCAATGGGCGGGCGGATAAGGGGCAGATGACGCGCATGATTACCCGCATCCTGGGGCTCAGTGAACCGCCAAAGCCACCGGACGCGGCGGATGCATTGGCACTGGCCGTATGCCACTGCTGGAGGGCACCGTTGAACCATCTAGTAAAGGGGAAACCATGATCGCATCGCTGCGCGGAACCGTCATTGACAAAGGTCTCGATTTTGTAGTCATCGAGTGTGGCGGTGTGGGCTATGAGTGCATGGGCACGGCCACAACCATTGGCGACTTGCCACGCGGTGAGGAGGTGTTTGTGACCACCGCTATGGTGGTGCGCGAGGATTCCCAAACCCTCTACGTGTTTAAAGATCGCGACGAAAAACGTGCCTTTGCTACGTTGCAGTCCGTCTCCGGCGTGGGAGCACGGCTCGCATTGGCCATTTTGTCGGTGATTTCGCCACAGGAACTAGCTTTGGCTGTTTCCAATGGTGACCACAAGACGTTGCAAAAAGCTCCTGGCGTGGGCAAGCGCTTGGCAGAGCGCATGGCGGTGGATCTCAAGGGCAAGGTTGCAGATCTCGGTGAGATTGCCGACGGCATTGCTGCGGGTATTGCCGGGGCTACCGGGGCTGCCGCTGATGTGCAAGCGGTTTCCTTCGGCGTACGTGAGCAGGTCATCGAGGCGCTCACGGGCTTAGGCTTCACCGAATCGAAGGCGCAGAGTACCGTCGAGAACGTATTGGCGCAGTGGCCAGAACAGTCGGCTCCGGATGCCTCCGCACTTCTACGAGCCTCACTGGCAGCTATCAAATAGGCAGCCGGACAAGCTGGACAAGCCCGACAATAGGGAAGGCATCAAAGAATCATGAGCGACATCGAGCGGACAGAATTCAAACTACCGCCAGGTATTGGCATGAGCTCAGCCCCCGGAAATGCATCGGGAAATTCAGCCGCAGCACAAGGTGGCTTCGTTCAAAACGCCGATCTGAACCCCCAGGAAACCTCTGGGGACACCGATATCGATACCTCGCTACGACCTAAGTCTTTGGACGAGTTCATCGGTCAGCCGAAGGTGCGCACTCAGCTGGATCTGGTGCTCGGCGGCGCCCGCTCTCGCGGAGTCACACCGGATCATGTGCTGCTGGCCGGGCCGCCCGGTCTTGGCAAAACCACGATGGCGATGATTATTGCCCAGGAACTTGGCACCTCCCTGCGCATGACCTCTGGTCCGGCATTGGAACGCGCGGGCGATCTGGCCGCCATGCTTTCTAACCTCATGGAGGGCGATGTTCTCTTTATCGATGAGATTCACCGCATGGCTCGTCCCGCCGAAGAGATGCTGTACATGGCGATGGAAGACTTCCGCATCGACGTGATCGTGGGCAAGGGGCCAGGAGCAACTTCTATTCCCATTGAGATCGCCCCGTTTACCCTGGTCGGCGCAACAACCCGCGCGGGTATGCTGACCGGGCCGCTACGAGATCGGTTCGGCTTCACTGCCCAGATGGAGTTTTACGACGTCGCGGATCTCACCCGTGTTGTCACACGTGCCGCGGGGATCCTCGGCGTTGATATTAACGGTGACGCCGCAGCAGAGATTGCCTCGCGTTCCCGCGGAACGCCGCGAATTGCCAACCGCTTGCTACGCCGAGTGCGCGACTTCGCGGACGTAAATGCGGACGGAAAGATCACCCTGGAGGTGGCGCGAGCTGCCTTGCTGGTGTTCGACGTTGACGAGTCCGGACTGGATAGACTCGACCGAGCCGTCATCGAAGCCCTGGTGAAGGGCCATGGTGGCGGGCCGGTGGGCGTCAACACCCTAGCCCTAGCGGTAGGGGAAGAACCGTCCACGGTCGAAGAAGTGTGCGAACCCTACCTTGTGAGGGCAGGCATGGTGAGCCGTACCCCACGAGGGCGAGTGGCTACTGCGGCGGCATGGCGACACATTGGATTAGAACCGCCGGAGGGCACCATCGGGCTGTAGTCGAACGAGTAGGGCGATATGGCAAGATTGTCACTATGCCAAATGACATTATTCTTATTGTCCTCGTCCTTCTGGTCTTTGTCGGCTTGCCGCTGATTCAGATCCGCAAGCAGAACAAGCGGCTACAGCAGGTTCGTGACTTCCAAGAGCAGCTGGGCCCGGGCATGGTTGTAAAGACGACTTCGGGTTTGCACGGTCGCGTAGCGCACGTGGGGGAGACCACGGTTGATCTGGAGATCGCCAAGGGAGTTGTGACCACCTGGGAAAAGATCTCGATCCTGGAAACCGTGGATGCTGTGGAACCCGGTTCCCAGCAGGAAACTCAATTGACTGACCGCCACGTAGAAAAGTCGGATAACCACACCGACGACTAAGGAAATTCGTGGCAAAAATCCCCCAAGAGTTGGCGCTTTAAGCAGTGTCTGGTGTTTAAAACACCCCTGGCAAGGCGCTAGTATCACGGGGTTAGATGTTTTACTACACCGGCGGCACCCCATGCGCGGCCGGATTGCAGGAGTAATTTAGCGGTGGCAAAGAAGAAAAAGAGAACAGCAGCGCGGAGCGGATTCGCGTGGCCGAAGCGGGCGATTGCCGCGTTTGTGGTGATCGTCCTCATCGTGCTGGGCTTAATCATGTTCACGGGCAATAAGTCTTTCGGCCCCAAGCTGGGCATTGACCTGCAGGGCGGCACCCGCGTGACACTGGTTCCGCAGGGAGGTACGCCCACCCCGGAGCAACTGAATCAAGCGCGAACCATTTTGGAAAACCGTGTGAACGGCATGGGCGTTTCCGGCGCTTCGGTGGTGACCGACGGCAATAACCTAGTCATTACCGTGCCGGGCGAGGATGCGGGTGAAGCCCGCACTTTGGGTAAGACGTCACAGCTGCTGTTCCGCCCGGAGTCCCAGCCAGGTGCACCAACCAAGGACTTCCCGAAGGTTCTGCAGAAGATGGCTAACTCTTGGGTGCAGCAAGGCATCATTAGTGAGGATCTTGCCAACGAGCGCCTGGATCGCATGGTGAAGGCTTTCCCGCAGCTGGGGCTGAAGGATGCACCTAAGAAGATGAAGGTAACGTCCAAGCCCCTGCCGGAACCAAAAGATTCCGTGGAAGAGCAGGAACGCCGCGATAAGCAGGTAGAAATTCTCAAGGCAGACCGCCAGAGCACGGATGGCAACAAGCAGCAGGCCGCCGGATCCCTGATGGACTGCGAGAAAAACGATCCGATGGCAGGCTCCGATGACCCGGCCAAGCCGTTGGTTACGTGTAGTGACCAGGGACCGATGGTTCTGGGGCCGGCGCCGCTACTGAAGGGCGAAACCGACGAGAAGAACGGTGAGCGCCTGACCGGCGAAATGATTGATACGAACTCGCAGATTACTGGCGGCCTGCAGCCGAACTCGGCACAGATGGCCATCACCTTCAAATTCAAGACCGGTGACCAGACCCCGGGTGGCGAGACCTGGTACGCACTTGGTCAGCAGATGATGGGCAAGCGCGTGGCTATTACCCTGGACTCCAAGGTCATCTCCGCACCACAGATCCAGTCGCCAACACCTCCGGGGGAGGTCTCCCAGATCACCGGTAGCTTCTCTGAAAAGGAAGCTCAAGACCTCGCCAACAACCTGCGCTACGGTGCGCTTCCGTTGAGCTTCGTCGGTGAAAACGGCGAGCCAGGTGGTACCACCACTACGATCTCGCCTTCACTGGGTGCGGCATCGCTGAAGGCTGGCGTGATCGCTGGCCTGGTCGGACTAGTGCTCGTGGGGTTGTACGCCCTGGCTTACTACCGCGGCCTGGGCTTTGTCGCAATTCTCTCGCTGATTGCCGCTTTCTCTCTGGTGTACGGATTTATCGTCCTGCTCGGCCGCTGGATCGGCTATAGCCTGGATCTTTCGGGCATCGCTGGTCTGATCATCGGCCTCGGTACCACCGCGGACTCCTTCGTCATCTACTTCGAAAGGATCAAGGACGAGATCCGCAATGGATCGACCTTCCGTTCGGCTGTGCCACGCGCCTGGCAGCGGGCCCGGAGCACCATTGTTACCGGTAATATCGTCTCCCTGATTGCCGCTGTGATCCTGTACTTCCTGGCGATCGGCGATGTTAAGGGCTTCGCATTCACCCTGGGACTGACGACCTTGTTCGACCTCTTGGTCGCATTCCTGTTGACTGCGCCGCTGCTGATCCTGATGTCCCGTCGACGTTTCTTCGCCTCGCCGAAGCTCAATGGCCTCGGTGCCGCCTACCGCGCGGCGGAGCGAAAATACGGCCGCAAGCCGCACGAACACGCTCTCCGTTCCAAAGCCGCAAAGACCTCGAGCAAATCCTCTGAGACTTCCGCTGATGAGGACGCCGAGCAGGACAGTCAGGAAGACACTCGAACAGAGGCTGAAAAGGCCGACGAGACAGACGTAAAGGCGTCACCAGATAAAGACAGCGACGAGAAGGTTACCCCGACCTCCAAGAAGAAGGAGGGGAAGTAAATGAGTAAGGCTGACACCTTGAGCGCTAAAAATGCCCCGGAGCTTTCCGCCACAGAGACCAAACCAGTAGACGCTCCCGATGCAAACGCCGGTGGTTTCTTCGAAAAGCTATACAACGGCAACGGCGGATTCCGTATCGTACAAAACCGCGGGCGCCTCTATGGCGTACTCGTTGCGGTTCTCGTAGCCTGTCTGGTTTCGATTGTGGTGCGCGGCTTCAGCCTGGGCATCGACTTCGAAGGCGGCACGCGCATGACCATGCCACCGGCTGGTGGCGCCACCGAATCCAGCGTGTCCGAAGTTTTTGAACAGGCCACGGGAATTGCCCCGCAGGCTACTCAAACCGTGGGTAGCGGCGACGCTGAATCCATCGAAATCACCTCGGAGCGCCTGTCCGAAGAGCAGATCCGCGAGGCTCGTTCTGCACTGTTCAACGAGTATCACCCGAAGAACAACGCCGGAGAGGTAACCCAGGACGCAATTAGCGATTCCACCGTCTCCGAGTCGTGGGGCGACAGCATTACCAAGAAGATGCTCATTGCACTGGGCGTGTTCTTGCTGGTGGTCTTCCTGTACATTGCCGTGCGCATGGAGCGCGACATGGCGATCTCCGCGATCCTCTGTCTGCTGATTGACCTTACGGTCGTGTCCGGCATTTACGCACTGATCGGCTTCGAAGTATCGCCGGCTACGGTGATCGGCCTGCTGACGATTCTGGCTTACTCGCTATATGACACGGTCGTCGTGTTCGACAAGGTGCAGGAAAATACTTCCGGACTATTCGGCTCGACCCGTGCGACTTATGCCGAGGAAACAAACCTGGCGATCAACCAGACCATTATGCGCTCCATCAATACCTCCATCTTCTCGCTGGTTCCGATCGCCTCTCTGCTGGTCGTAGCTGTGGGAATCATGGGCGTGGGTACGCTAAAGGATCTGGCATTGGTGCAATTCATCGGCGTGATCGCGGGTACGCTTAGCTCGATCTTCTTCGCCGCACCTTTGTTGGTTACCTTCAAGATGCGTCAGAAGAAGTACAAGCAGCACGAGGCTCGCGTGGAGCGCGCTCGTTCCCTTGCAGCGGAGGAAGACGACGCTGTGGTTGCCGAAGAAGCTGGGGAAGCTGAAAGCGCCATGGACAAGGAGAGCGCTCACGATACGGTAGATGATGACGCCGCAGCGGCAACTGCAGTTAGCTCCAGCGAAAGGATCAGTGGTTCTGCCAAGCGTGGGGTTTCCAGCCCGAACGCTCGAATGGAGTCCGCACGTCGCAGCTCGCACAGCGCTGAGGACTCCATGGAGGACTACAAGCGCGAAGCCGGGAACGAGGACGCCGGGCGATCTTGGCGTCCGGGCATGTAGTTAGCACTGACCTCAATCATCCACAACTTGTCTACGGGGAGGCGACCAGTGAACCGCAAACGGCACACAGGCGGGTCGACGAAAGCGACCATGGTGCTGGCTCTATCCGTCGCTCTGGCAGCTGCGGGTCTTGCCGGCTGCGGCAAAGACGCTGGTGTTGCTAACACTCCCGAGCAGTTCGGCTATGTCCTGTCGAGCGACCTGGTCACCTCCAATGCGGGCACAGGTGTTGGCGTGGCAACGGGCGCAGCGAAAGTATCCGCCCGTCTATACCCGGGAGCATTCATTTCCGGGCCACGTGGTCAGATTCTGCCCAATGGCGACTTAGTCACTGCAAAGCCTGCGCCGGGCAACCCGCGGCGCGTGGACTACACCATCAATGAGAAAGCGACCTACTCCGATGCTAAGCCGGTAGTTTGCGATGATTTCTTGCTGGCGTACAAGGCCAGTACTCGCCCCGATCTCTTCGGCTCCGATATGCCATTGTTCGGTCAGGTAAAGCAAGTCGAATGTGCCGCAGGGGCAAAGAAGTTTAGCGTGCATTTTGCGGATAAGCGCGGAGAGCGCTACCGCGAACTCTTTGGCCCCGGCACGGTTTTGCCGTCCCATACCGTGGCGAAGAAGGCAGGGGTAGACGATATCGTCACTGCACTTAATTCTTCCGATGAGCAGACCCTCACTGATCTGGGTCGGGCGTGGCAAGACGTCTTCTCTTTCGACAAGACTAACCCGGCCGACGTGCCGACTTCGGGGCCGTACAAGATCAGCGGCAAGGAGGAAAATGGGTCGCTGAAGCTGGAGAAGAACCCCGAGTGGAAGGGCGTGGAGCCCGCCCAGACTCCGTTGTACTTGTGGCCGCGTGATGCGGACGTTAAGAAGCTTGCGGACAATAAACAACTTTCTGTCGTAGATACCGAGCAAGGGGCTGGCGATAAGCCAGGCAAGGTAGCAAGCGACCTAGGGCTGAATAGTGACGATTTCCGCGTCGTTGAAACCAACGCGGAACGCACAGATACACTCCGCCTTTCCGGTTTGGGCGTATTGCAGGATCCCGCGGCTCGTCGCGCATTCAATGCCTGCATCGACCGCAAGGTTTTGGCCGGGGAAGTGGAAAAGGAGACCGGCGCGGCGGTGCAACCCACCGGACTGCGCGTCATCGGACCCGGTCACCCTCTGCGGGGATACCTCAACGACATTAACGATGCAAACACCGCCGTCGACATTGAACAAGCGCGGACGTTGCTGAACGGACAGACCATTCGGATTGGTTTCCTCGATAGCGTTCCGCGGTATAAAAAGATTGTCGACGCCCTGTCTTCTCAGTGTGCCAAGGCGGGCGTAAAGATCGAGGCCGTGCCCCGCAAGTCTGAAAACTATGGGCTACTTGGCGTAGATTACGACGTGGCATTGGATACCCGCTCGGCAATAGGCCGCAATTCCGAGGTGAACTCCACCCAGGCTTCTCCGTTGAAGGGGATCCGCGCCGCGGAAGCAGTTCTTGCCGAGCAAGCCATCACCATGCCACTAGTGACCGAACCACGCACCATCCTGGCTGAGATTCATGCCGCGAACGTGTTGGACAGCACCTCTGATTCGGGAGTGAGCTGGAATATGGACCGCTGGATCGAATCCGACGAGCCGGTGGCTACTGGCCGGGCTTCTGACCAGCACGATGATGGAGCCGTAGGAACCGAAGCCACGGAACCTGCCAACCCTAGTGAGCACTACGAAACCGAGCAGCACGGCTAAGCGCCACAAGAGAAGAGGACCCGAGAGCTTGACTTCTGCCAAAGAAACAGCCAACGCAACAAGCACCGAACAACCGGAGTCTGCCGCCAAGGCACTCCGCCGTCTCATCAGGATCGTTCCGGACTTCCCCTCGCGCGGAATCGTCTTTGAGGATCTCACTCCAGTACTGGCTGATCCCGCAGCGTTCAAAGCCCTGGTGAAGGATCTGGCAAATCACTGCCGCAACTACGACATTGACCTCATTGGTGGTTTGGATGCGCGCGGTTTCCTCCTCGGCAGCGCCGTCGCTTACGAACTGGGGGTGGGCATTCTAGCAGTTCGAAAAGGCGGTAAACTGCCACCTCCTGTCCACCACGTCGACTACGCTTTGGAGTACGGCACGGCCGCCCTGGAGATCCCCGCCGGTAATGCCATTCCGCTGCAAGGCAAGAATGTGTTCCTCATCGACGACGTTTTGGCCACGGGCGGAACGCTGAGCGCGTCTCGGGAACTGCTGGAAAAAGCAGGGGCGAATGTCTGCGGACTGGGCGTGGTGCTAGAAGTGGCTGCGTTGGACGGCCGCGATCGCCTCAAGGATCTGCCACTTTATGTGGTCGATCACGCTGGCTGACCCTCTCGGCTGCTTTGAGACGTAGGTGGCGTCCACAAAAGACCCACAACTACATAGAACGAGCTAGAGAAACATAGGCAGGATGTAAGCGGTAATGAGCAACGAAAAGGGTTCGCTATGGATGGCGGCCCGCATCGCGCGCAGCCTCACCGGCACCGGTAAACCGAAGATTAATCCGGTTCTGGGGCCACTCATTTCTGTGCACCGACGTTTTCATCCGCGTGCCGATCTGGCTCTGCTCAACCGCGCATATACGACGGCCGAAAGGCTGCACGAGGGCGTTAAGCGCAAGTCGGGTGAGCCGTACATTACCCATCCGCTCGCCGTGGCAACTATTGCCGCCGAGATAGGTATGGATACCACCACGGTGGTCGCAGCACTACTACATGACACGGTGGAGGATACGGATTACTCGCTGGAGGATCTTTCCCGCGATTTCGGCACAGAGGTCGCACGTCTTGTAGATGGCGTCACTAAGCTCGACAAGGTAGTGCTGGGGTCCGCGGCGGAGGCAGAAACGATCCGCAAGATGATCGTCGCCATGTCCGAGGATCCGCGCGTGCTGGTGATCAAGGTGTCGGATCGGCTCCACAACATGCGCACGATGCGCTTCCTGCCACCAGAAAAGCAGGCTAAAAAGGCCCGCGAAACCCTTGAGGTGATCGCTCCGCTAGCGCACCGCCTGGGCATGGCGACGGTGAAGTGGGAGCTAGAAGATCTCGCTTTCGCCATTTTGTACCCGAAGAAGTACGACGAGATCGTGCGTCTCGTTGCCGACCGGGCTCCGAAGCGTGACCAGTACCTGGCCAAGGTCAAGCAGGAGATCGAGTTGGCAATGTCTCGCAGCTCTCTGCATGCCACCGTGGAAGGCCGACCGAAGCACTACTGGTCGATCTACCAGAAAATGATTGTCCGCGGCCGCGACTTCGACGAGATCTTTGACCTGGTCGGGGTACGCATCCTCGTGGATAGCGTGAAGGACTGTTATGCCGCGGTTGGCGCGATCCATACGCTATATCAGCCAATGCCGGGACGTTTTAAGGACTACATCTCCTCGCCCCGTTTTGGTGTGTACCAATCGCTGCACACCACAGTGATTGGACCCGATACCAAGCCACTGGAGGTGCAGATCCGCACCCATGAAATGCACCATAATGCCGAATACGGCATCGCGGCGCATTGGCGCTACAAGGAAACTCGCGGCAATAACAATAGCGAGTCGCAGGAAGTAGACCAGATGGCGTGGATGCGCCAGTTGCTGGATTGGCAGAAGGAAGCAGCGGATCCGAATGAGTTCCTGGATTCGCTTCGTTATGACCTCTCCACCAACCAGATCTTCGTATTCACTCCAAAGGGAGATGCGATTACGCTGCCGAACGGCTCCACACCGATCGACTTCGCTTATGCGGTGCACACGGAGATTGGGCATCGCTGCATTGGCGCGAAAGTCAACGGCAAGTTAGTGGCGCTGGAATCCAAGCTTAAGACGGGCGACAAGGTAGAGGTATTCACCTCCAAGGATCAAAACTCCGGCCCGTCGAAGGACTGGATGAACATTGTCGTCTCCCCACGGGCGAAGGCGAAGATCCGTCAATGGTTCGCCAAAGAACGCCGTGAAGAAGCTGCAGAAAAAGGCCGCGATATGCTGGCCGCGGAGGCACAACGCGGTGGCCTTGCGGTGCACCGATTGTTTACGCACGAATCGCTGCGATTGCTGGCCAGCGAACTTAACTACTCTGACGTTGAGGCACTATATACGGCCATTGGGCGGGGAGAGATCACAGCGGGGAACGTATGCCACCGCCTGGTTGACGGGGTGGAGCCGGAATCCGAGGCGGATGACGTTTTACATTCTCGCCCCGCCACATCGAAGATTGCCAACACGCCACAGGAAGGGCGGGGAGATGGCTCCGGCATCCTAGTTCAAGGAGAGTCGGATTTCTCTGCCAAGCTGGCAAAGTGTTGTACTCCAGTGCCGGGCGATAAGATCTTCGGCTTCATCACGAAGGGCGGGGGAGTTAGTGTCCACCGCACCGACTGCACTAATGCCGAGAAACTACATCAAGAGCCACAGCGCATCATCGAGGTTTCGTGGGCAAGCAGCTTCCACAACGCGGTGTTTATGGTGACGATCCAGATCGAAGGACTGGATCGCAATGGATTGCTCTCCGAGGTCACACGCGTTGTATCGGAGCAGAAGGTGCCGATTATTGCCACGAATTCGCACACAGCGGGCGACCGGGTGGCAACGATCCGCTTTACTTTCGAGGTGTCGGACACGAAGCAGCTGGGCTACATGATGAACCAGTTGCGCAATGTCGAGGGTGTCTATGACGTCTACCGTGTGACGACCGGCGGCTAGAAGGATCTAGCCCCTCCGGTCACGTTGCATCTTGCGCAGTGGGACTTAACGCGGTCGGATTTAGCGCGGTGGGAGTTAACCCAGTACCGCGGACTCGATCTTGATGTCCTCGGTCGGGGCTGCATCACCCTCCGGTGCCTTCTCCATCAGCTTGTCGAGTGCCTTTAGACCCTCTTCGTCGATAGTGCCGAAGATGTTGTACTTCGGCGGCAAGGTGGTATCTCCCGTTACCAGGAAGAACTGACTTCCGTTCGTGTTCGGACCGCTGTTGGCCATGGCCAGGGTTCCGCGCTTGTAGTTGACGGGAGTTTCAGCCTTGTCCTTCTTAACTCCGTTCGTCGGGTACTCATCCGGGAACGAGTAGCCTGGGCCGCCTGCACCGGTGCCCTCCGGGTCACCGCACTGCAGGATGGTCATGGAGTCAGACTTGACGGAACGGTGGCACTTGGTGGAATCGTAGAATTTCTTCTGCACCAGATGCGCGAAGGAATTCGTCGAGCACGGAGATTTATCGTTGGCCAGCTCCAGACCAACCTTCTCGCCGTTCACGGTGAGAGTCACCTTCTGGGTGCCATGTGCAGAAACGTCATTGCCGTCCGGCAGACCAGCCTCGCTGAGCTTGCCCTTCGGGTCCTTCTTGTACTCGCACTTGACGCTATTGCCGTAGGGCTTCAGAGGCCCCTCGGGGAGTGCTGCGGTTTCCACTTCCGGCTCGGAGGTCTGCTCGTTGCTTTCGGCGACCTGATCCTCATCTTTATCGGAACTATAGGTGGAAGCGAACCAGATGCCACCTACGATAAGGACCAGCACGGCGAGGGTGGCGAAAACCACGCCCAGAGGAGCGATCTTGGCCTTGCGTTCACGAGACTTCAGAGCCTTTTCCAGCTCCTTTAGCGCCTCGTCGCGCTTGGCCTCGTTCGGGTAGTTCTTTTCAGACACGTTTTCTAGAGCCTTTCTTCTGCTAGATACGGTGATCCATTATGCCTTATGGAGAGCACGAATCGGGCACAAGGGCACGCCCCTTGATGAGCTTTCGCTAGGGTGTAGTGGCATGAGCACCAATTACTCCGACCGTCCCGTAGCCCTGCCGGAGACCACGCAGATCTTGAGCTTCGCCGCTGGACCCTTCGAGACCAATTGCTATGTTTTGATTGATGGTTCTGACGCCACCTCAGGGGAAAACTTCCCGGCGGTCGTTATCGATCCTGGGCTAGGTGCGTACGAGCGTATTCAAAGTCTCGCCACCGAACACAACTTCAAGGTAGAGAAAGTGGTGTTGACTCACGGCCACATTGACCACATCCGAGACGCGGGTGCCTTTGGCGTGCCGGTGTTCGTTCACGAGCTGGATCGTTTCATGTTGGAGATGGATCAGGCAGCCAGCCCGCTCGCGGTACCTTTCGACGTGGCCAATATGCCAGCTATTGAGGATATTCATCTCCTTGAGGACTCGATAAGCATTGGCGGCACGGAGTTCGAGATCCACCACATGCCCGGTCATTCCCCAGGCCATGTGATGTTCCGCGTGGATGGGCTGATTATCGGCGGCGATGTCCTTTTCCGCGGGGGAGTAGGGCGCACCGATCTGCCTGGTTGCTCGCCGGAGGACATGATGCTGAGCTTGAAGAAGCTGACTACGGATTTTGCGGACGAAGACATCGTCTTGCCGGGGCACGGACCGCACACCACCATCGGCGAAGAGAAGCGGACGAATAGCTTCCTGGCAGCCGTAAAGTAGCGGTTTAGTAGACTGTTTCTTTGTGACTGAGAGCGACAAGAAGCAACAGAAGGCTCAGAAGCCTAAGACCCAGAAGTTTAAGGCCCTGAGCGCGCCAAAGGGCGTGCCAGATTATTTTCCGCCGACGTCGGCGGAGTTCAAGGCGGTTAAGGACGCCTTCACCTCCGCGGCGCACACGGCAGGTTACGAGCACGTGGAGTTGCCGATCTTTGAGGAGACCTCATTGTTCGCTCGCGGTGTAGGTGAATCCACCGATGTCGTATCGAAGGAAATGTATACCTTTGCCGACCGGGGCGGTCGGTCGGTGACCTTGCGGCCGGAGGGCACTGCGGGCGTCATGCGCTCCGTCATTGAGCACAATCTGGATCGTGGACAGCTACCCGTCAAACTGGTCTACAATGGCCCGTTCTTCCGCTACGAACGCCCGCAGGCCGGCCGCTACCGTCAGCTCCAGCAGGTCGGCGTGGAGGCCATTGGCGTGGACGATCCCGCGCTAGATGCCGAGGTCATCGCGCTGGCTAACCGCTGTTTTACCTCCATAGGCCTCACCGGCTTCCGCCTGGAGCTAACCAGCTTGGGCGACTGGGATGACCGTCCTGCATACCGACAAAAGCTGCAAGACTTCCTGGCAACTTTGCCCCTGGATGAGGAAACTCAACGCCGTGCGCAGTTGAACCCGCTGCGGGTGCTCGATGATAAGCGTCCAGAGATGCAGGAGATGTTGGCGGATGCACCGTTGATGCTCGACCATTTGAGTGCTACCTCCCGCGAGCATTTCGAGACCGTGACCGGGCTGCTTGATGATTTGGGAGTTGATTACACCATCAACCCGCGCATGGTGCGCGGACTCGACTACTACACAAAGACCTGCTTCGAGTTCGTTCACGATGGACTGGGTGCACAGTCCGGCATCGGCGGCGGCGGACGCTACGACGGCCTGATGGCACAGCTGGGCGGGCAGGATCTTTCGGGAATCGGCTTTGGGCTGGGCGTTGATCGAGCTTTGCTGGCGCTGGAAGCGGAGGAGAAGCAGGCGTCCACAGGCAGGAGGGTCGACGTTTACGGCGTGGCACTGGGCGCAGAGGCTAAGCGCCGCATGGTCAACATCGTTAATGACCTCCGTGGCCGTGGCATTCCGGCCGATATGTCCTATGGCGATCGCGGGCTCAAGGGCGCGATGAAGGGAGCGGATCGCGCTGGCGCTCTGTATGCCCTGGTGCTGGGTGATAAGGAGTTGGCCGAGGGGACGGTGACGGTGAAGGATCTCGCAGCCCACGAGCAACACGAGGTAGACCTGGCAGCAGTTGTGGAACTGCTGACGGAAAAGACAGCCGAGGCTTAAATCGGCGTCGAATTCACACAGTTCACACCATTGCCCCCGCGTAACACCACGCGGGGGTATTTTTGGTGAATTAAAGATTAATAGAATTGTTACCTAACGTGAAGTTGCAGTTCAAGTGGGGATTGACTTGGAAGAGCGCACAGACAAAAACACGTAACGATGGTTAGCTCTCATTCGTTGTAACACCTTCTTTTTACGCAATTGTTTGCGATTGACGATTTCCAACGAGGAGAAAGCCCCAAGTGTTTAAGTTGTCCCGCCGCAGTTCCCGCGCCGTCGTGACTTTCGCCATGGCGCCCACCCTTGCCCTCGCGGGCCTGAATGTCCCCGCGTATGCAGCTGAGTCCGACCAAGTCAGTCTCAACATCCTCGGTGTTACCGACTTCCACGGTCACCTGTCCCAGGCAAAGGACCGCGAGGAAAACATTTCGGAACCCGGCGCGGCAGTGATGGCCTGCTACATCAACAAGGAGCGCGAGGAGAACCCGAACACCAGCTTTGTTTCTGCGGGTGACAACATCGGTGGCTCTCCCTTCGAGTCCTCAATTTTGAAGGACGAGCCCACCATTGAGGCACTGAACAAGATGGGGCTGGAGACCTCCGCAGTAGGTAACCACGAGTTCGACAAGGGGTGGGATGACCTCGAAGGCCGGGTTGGTGTGAACGGCGACAAGTTGGCAAAGTTCCCCTACTTGGGCGCGAACGTTAAGGGCGCACAGCTCGCCCCTTCTAAGGTCATCGAAAAGGACGGCGTGAAGATCGGGTATGTCGGTACCGTGACTGACACGACCTCTGAGCTCGTTTCTCCAGACGGCATCAAGGGCATTAGCTTTACCGACCCAGTGGCCGCCACTAATGCAGAGGCACAGCGCCTGAAGGAGAGTGGAGAGGCTGACGTTATCGTGGGTCTGGTTCACGAGGGCATGGACAACACCGGATTCTCTGACAAGGTGGATGCAGTAATCGCTGGCCACACTCATGTTCTGCGCAAGCTGGACGGCAAGCCGGTTCTGGTGCAGCCGGCCAATTACGGAATGGATCTGGCTGACATTGACATCGTCTATGACAAGGCCGCCAAGAAGGTCGTGTCTGTTACCGCCACCAACCGCACCGCTAAAGACATGATGGACCGCTGTGGCTCCACGCCGGATGAAGAAGTGGCGGAGATCGTCACCGCAGCGAAGAAAAACTCGGAGATCGAGGGGGAGAAGGTTGTCACGAACCTGAAGAACGATTTCTACCGTGGTGCAGACGCCGGTGCTGAGACTGGCACCAACCGCGGCACCGAGTCCTCCCTGAACTCCATGATCGCGGACGCCACCCTGTACGGTGTAAACAAGCTGACCGACCTGAACGCCGACATCGGTGTTATGAACGCAGGTGGTGTGCGTGAGGACCTGGCATCCGGCGAGGTGACCTTCGCTGAGGCATTCGCCGTCCAGCCGTTCGGCAACTCCCTGGGCGTTGTGGAGATCACTGGTGAGGACCTGAAGAATGCTCTCGAGCAGCAGTGGCAGCCGGGTGGCAAGCGCCCGATGCTGTCGCTGGGTCTGTCCAAGAACGTGCAGTATGCCTACAACCCGGACGCTGAGCAGGGTAAGCGCATCTCCTACGTCACCATCGACGGTAAGCCCCTGGATCCGGCGAAGACCTACCGCGTGGCGGGCTCCAGCTTCTTGCTCACCGGTGGCGATGGTTTCGATTCCTTCGCGAAGGGAAAGTTCCAGGACGCAGGGCAGATCGATGTTGATGTATTCAACCTCTACCTGAACGACAACTCGGATATCTCGATTCGCCCGAACCAGACCTCCGTGGGCGTGCAGCTGTCCGGCGCTGGCGTGGACAAGGCTGAGGTGACCGACGAGGCGCTGCGCGGGACCATCCTGGCTCCGAACAAGGACGTGACCGTTAAGCTCAGCTCCCTGAGCTACACGGGTCCTGAGGCAAAGCCGAAGACGGCGACCGCGAAGTTCCTGCGCTGCGAGGGCAAGAAGGCCATCACCGTCGGCGAAGCTTCCGCGGACATGGACAACACGGTCACCGACTCCCGCGACGAAACCGGCAAGGCTACCGTCAACCTTACCGTTCCAGAAGAGGCTGCGTTCCTGCAGATCACCACCGATGCTGGCTCTAAGCTGAACTACCCGATCTCCGTCGAAGGCAAGCTCGATGTCGATCGTGGCTGCGGTGCAACGTCGGACGAGAAGCCGGGTGCAGAAGGCTCCCTGTCCGGTTCCTCCACCGGCGGCATCTTGGGCGCCGTCTTGGGAATCCTCGCCGTGATCATCGGTGGCGCAACTGCCATCGCTTGGGTGCAGAACCACGGTGGCATCCCGACCCATATCCTGCCGAAGTGGGCTCGCGACCTGTTCCACATCTAATCACCTGACATCAACACTGATTCACCATTTCAGCTCTCGCATCTTCAATGCGGGGGCTGTTTTCACCAGAAGGCTTGAAGAAATATGAAGGCTCGTTTCAAAACCATCACTTCCGTCGCAACGTTCAGTGCTTTGGCACTCGGCGCCAATGTCCTTTCTGTTCCAACCGTAGGAGCAACCCCCGCTGGAGATAACGTCGTCATCAGCGCTGTTTACGGTGGCGGCGGAAACTCTGGCGCCACCTTGAAGAATGACTATGTGGAGCTTTTCAACCCAACCGATAAGCCCATCAGTCTGGACGGCTGGACCGTCCAATATCTTTCCGCAAAGGGAGGTAACAATGGCCACCCCGTTGCCCTATCCGGCACGATTCAGCCGAAGTCGTTCTACCTGATCAAGGGCGCTGCGCGTAATGGCGGTACCCAGGACTTTGTTTCGGACGCCACCGGGGACAACCTGGATCTGAGCGGTTCCAATGGCACCGTCGTGTTGAGCGACACCGCCGACAAATGGGCTGCAGGTAACCCCGCGATCGACATTGTGGGCTACGGCAATGCGCAGGTGAATGAAACTGCCGGTACTGGGACTCTGAGCTCCACCAAGGCAGCAGCTCGTGCTGCCGATGGCAAGGATACCGACGACAATAGCGTCGACTTCACCGTCGGCGCTCCGGCTCCACGTTTCAGCGGTGGTAATGCTCTTGATCCCAATGCGACGGCACCGGAACAGCCGGAAAATCCCACTAATCCGGAACAACCGGGCGAAGCAGAGCAGAAGGAGATCTCCGAGATCCAGGGCACGGGTGCAGAGTCCCCGCTGGTGGACAAAGAAGTAAAGACCGCAGGCTGGGTAACCGCTAGCTACCCTTCCGGGGGATTCGATGGCTTCACGATTCAGGAGGGAGGCAAAGCCAAGCTGCACAAGCCGGGAGAGGCCTCCCAAGCTGTGTTCGTCTACACCGGCAAGAATGGCACCCCAGCCGACCTGGGTAAGTGCGTCGTTGTTACGGGCAAGGTAGGAGAGCACGCCGAATCTACGCAGATCGGTTATGCAAAGTACACCGAATCCACCAACCCTGCCGAAGACTGTGGCGAAAAGCCAGAACCAATCTCTGATTCGATCCCTCTAGACGAGGAGACTCGCGAGGCAAATGAGCACATGCTGTTCAAGCCATCTGCGACGTACACCGTCACCAACAACTACAACCTGAACCAGTACGGCACTGTAGACCTGGTGGAAGGTGACAAGCCCCTGTACCAGGCGACTGCCATGGTGGCGCCCGGTGCGGAAGCTCAAGCTTATGAGGCCGGTAATGCCAAGCGCGTCGTTACCCTGGACGATGGCGCGACGCTGAATTACTTCCGCAACAAGGATGCGCAAAATACACCACAGCCGTACCTGAAGACGGCGGAGGGTATCAAGTCGCTGCGCTCCGGGGATCAGGTAAGCTTCGCCAACCCGGTGGTGCTTTCCTACAATTTCAAAACGTGGGGATTGCAGCCGACACGTCAGATCACGGGTGACACTGCCCAGGCTGACCTGCCGATCAGCTGGGAGGATTCACGTCCTGCCGAGGAACAGGGTCCGAAGGCCGTCGGCGGTAGCCATTCCATTGCCAGCTTTAACGTGTTGAACTACTTCACCGATTTGGGGCAAGGCGAGGCCGGCTGCAAGGCTTACAACGATCGCGAAGGCAACCCCGTAGCTACTGATTCCTGCAAGGTTCGTGGAGCCTACTCGGAACAAGCATTCAAGGACCAGCAGTCCAAGATCGTCAAGGCAATCAACACCCTCAACGTCTCCGTTTTGGGGCTGGAAGAGATTGAGAACTCCGCTGGCTTCGGCCAGGACCGCGATGCAGCACTGAAGCACCTCGTTGATGAGCTCAACAAAGCTGGCGGAAATTGGAAGTACGTGCCAAGCCCGAGCAAGGTGGCGAAGAACGAGGATGTGATCCGCACGGCGTTTATCTACCAGCCGGACAAGGTAGAGCCGGTCGGGGAGTCCAAGATTCTCGACGTTAACGCCTTCGACGGGATTGCCCGTCAACCACTGGCTCAGCAGTTCAAGAACAAGGGCGCGGCTGATGACCAGGCATTCGTGGCGGTTGTCAACCACTACAAGTCCAAGGGGAGTGTAGCCAGGGGAGACACTGACACCGGCGACGGCCAAGGCAACAACGCCCGTCTGCGAGCCGACATGTCCCGCGAGCTGGTGAAGTGGTTGCGCGAGGATCCCGATCTCAAGGACAAGCCACAGTTCGTGTTAGGAGACTTCAATGCTTATGCAAAGGAAGAAGCAATCAGCATCATCGAGCAGGCGGGCTACACCAACCTCGAAGATAAGTACGAGGCAGGCCACTCCTACCAGTTCGGCGGACGCTTGGGATCCCTGGATCACGTGCTAGCCAATGAAAAAGCAACGCAACTGGCCACCGGTGCGGATGTCTGGGACATCAACGCCGACGAGTCGGTGGCGTTTGAGTATTCGCGCCGGAACTACAACGTGGTGAACTTCTATGAGCCGAATGTCTTCCGTGCTTCGGATCACGATCCGATCAAGGTGGGCTTCAATGCTCCGGGGGCTGACCCGAAGCCGACTCCGGATCCGCAGGAGCCGGGCGACCCCGGTAACCCCGGCAACCCCGACAAGCCGGGTGGATCTTCTGGCTCCTCGGATACCCCTGGTTCCACAGGATCTTCGGGTTCTAGCGATAACCAGAAGGGCGAAATCAGTGGCTCTGCCAAGGATGGCATCATCACCACGATCATCCTGGGCATTATCGCCCTGGGCGCCGGCGGCGCCGGCGTATGGGGTTGGATCAACCACCTGATTCCAGCCCACGCTGTGCCAAGCTGGCTGCGGCCTTTCCTTCCTCCGCAGCGCTAGGGCAGTATCTAGGCCACTATCCAGGGCGTTTAGCGCTGGAAGTCCTGGTGGCAGGACTTCATAGTGCCACCCTGGTAGCCGCGCATAAACCAGTCCACGCGCATCTTTGAGGATCCGTGGGTCCATTTGTCAGGGTTAACCTCCTGCCCCGCGCTGGACTGGATGGCGTCATCACCAATGGCACGGGCGGTCTTAATTGCCTCCTCGACCTGCTCCTGGGTGAGGGGCTCCAAGAGAGCTCCCTCGCCCTTATCTGCGTTCTGGGCCCACACACCGGCGTAGCAGTCGGCTTGGACTTCCATTTTCACCGCATTGGAGTCCTCGCCTGGATTGTCGTAGTCGCTTAGCCCCAGGTTCCCTTCCAGCTGCTGAATGTGGTGGCCGAACTCGTGGGCAGTGACGTACATCTGTGCGAACGGTCCATCGGAACCGCCCATCTTTTTTAGCTCCTTGAAGAAGGGCGTGGACATGTACACCGTCTCGTCGCCTGGGCAGTAGAAAGGCCCTGTGCTGGCGAGGTTTGCCGATCCGCACCTGGTACTGGTTTGGCCTTCGGCAATCACAAGCCCAGGCTTGGTGTAATCGATCCCGGCTTCCTCGGGAAGTGCTCGGCCCCAGAAATCGTCGACGGAAGTCGCGGTCGCCAGGATTCGGCAGTCGTCGTCCTTATTCGCGTCATCGGCGGTCTTGCAGTGCTCGAAGCCTTCACCCTGCCTACTATTACTGACGCCCGCACGCTGGTCGGAGGCATTGTTCCCACCCAACATTCCGAGTCCGCCGTTAAAGAGGAACACCAGAATGGCGGCAACGATGATTCCCGGAATGCCGAAGCGGCGAGCGAGGGCGCCAAAAAGTAGGCCGGTAAACAGGCCGCCGCCCCCACCTTGGTTGCCACCCCCGCCCCCGAGGCCGAAACCGCCACCGCCGGAGCCGGTACCTCCGCGCTGGCCACGATCGGAGTAATTGTTCAAATTATTGTTGAAAGTCACAAGTGAATCGTGCCATACCTAGGTGACATATACAGCCTTATATGGACAAGGTAAGCTGTAAGGTCGAAAAAGGCTCAAAAGCTAACACTAGCTAACACTTACGCGAACAATAACGAGGAAGGACTCTGAGGAACGTGCTGCGCACACACCTTGCGGGCGAGCTGCGCCCAGAAAACATCGGCGATGAAGTGACCTTAACTGGCTGGGTCGGTCGTCGACGCGACCACGGTGGCGTCATCTTCATCGACCTGCGCGACCGTACCGGCGTGGCACAGGTCGTTTTCCGTGAGTCCGAGGTAGCCGAGCGCGCGCACGACCTGCGCAGCGAATACTGCCTCAAGGTCACCGGCGTGGTCGAATCCCGACCTGAAGGATCGGAGAACCCAAACCTGGCTTCCGGCGGCATCGAGGTCAACGTTTCCGAGCTGGAAGTTCTGAATGCCTCGGCTGCACTACCGTTCCAGATTGACGATCCTTCCACCTCCGGTGAGGTGGGCGAGGAGACTCGCCTGAAGTACCGCTACCTTGACCTGCGTCGCAAGTCCCAAGGTGATGCTCTGCGTCTGCGTTCTCGCGTGAACCAGGCCGCCCGCGGTGTGCTGGCCAACCACGACTTCACGGAAATCGAAACTCCGACGCTGACGCGCTCCACCCCGGAGGGCGCTCGTGACTTCCTGGTGCCGGCGCGTCTGCGCCCGGGTACCTTCTACGCCCTGCCGCAGTCCCCGCAGCTGTTCAAGCAGCTGCTGATGGTGGCTGGCATGGAGCGCTACTACCAGATCGCCCGCTGCTACCGCGACGAGGACTTCCGCGCCGACCGTCAGCCGGAGTTCACCCAGCTGGACGTCGAGATGTCGTTCGTCGACCAGGAAGACGTGATCTCCCTGGCCGAGGAAATCCTGGTGGCTATCTGGAAGGAGATCGGCTACGAAATCTCCACCCCGATTCCGCGCATGACCTACGCCGATGCAATGAAGTACTACGGCTCTGACAAGCCGGATCTGCGCTTCGATATCCAAATCACTGAGTGCACCGAGTTCTTCAAGGACACAACCTTCCGCGTTTTCCAAAACGAGTATGTCGGCGCAGTCGTCATGGACGGTGGTGCAGACCAGCCACGCCGCCAGCTAGATGCGTGGCAGGAATGGGCAAAGCAGCGCGGTGCGAAGGGCTTGGCCTACATTCTGGTTGGCGAGGACGGCGAGTTGTCTGGTCCGGTGGCCAAGAACATTACCGACGCTGAGCGCGCTAGCATCGCCGAGCACGTCGGCGCTAAGCCGGGCGACTGCATCTTCTTCGCTGCGGGCGAAACGAAGCCGTCGCGTGCCCTGCTGGGTGCAGCGCGCGGTGAGATCGCCAACAAGCTGGGGCTCATCAAGGAAGGCGACTGGGCCTTCACCTGGGTCGTGGACGCCCCTCTGTTCGAACCGGCTGCAGACGCCACAGCCTCCGGCGACGTGGCTCTGGGCAACTCCGCTTGGACCGCCGTGCACCACGCCTTTACCTCCCCGAAGCCGGAATACCTGGACAACTTCGACGAGAACCCGGGCGAGGCCCTGGCCTACGCCTACGACATCGTGTGTAACGGCAACGAGATTGGTGGCGGTTCTATCCGTATCCACCAGCCCGACGTCCAGGAGCGCGTGTTCAAGGTCATGGGGATCAGCGAAGAGGAGGCTCGCGAGAAGTTCGGCTTCCTGCTCGATGCGTTCGCCTTCGGCGCCCCGCCACACGGCGGCATCGCTTTCGGCTGGGATCGCATTGTTTCCCTTTTGGGTGGCTTCGATTCCATCCGCGACGTTATCGCCTTCCCCAAGTCCGGCGGTGGCGTGGATCCTCTGACCGACGCTCCGGGCGAAATTTCCGCAGCGCAGCGTAAGGAATCTGGCATCGATTTCAAGCCTAAGAAGGGCCAGCAGGGCCAGAAGGAAAAGTAGGCGATTTAAAGTGCAATCTATCGAGTCCACCGTCGAGGCAGCCAAGCAACTTTTGGCTACCCGCTTCGGAGGCTCACCAGAGCTCAGCGACCCGCAGGACCTGGGCGGCAGTGGATCCTCGATGGTTTTGCGCTGTAGGGTGTCTGCCGATCCTTTCCTGCAGGAGCGATCGGTGGTCATTAAGCAGCTGCCGCCAGAGGCCGGACAGGGTGCAGAGTCCAACACGGAGGGCGCCCCAACTGACAGTGGTGGTAGTGCCAGTTTCGGTCCCGATGCGTTAGGCATGCTGCGCGAGGTGGTGGCTTATCAGTACACGAACACGCTGGCCGAGACAGTTCGCCCTGGTCCGGTACTGCTTGCATATGACATTGACCAGCGCCTACTGGTGCTGTCCGACGCTGGAGACGGCACGAGTTTCACTGATGTGCTGACTCTCCACGATTCCAAAGCGAGGGGTGTCGCGCTGCGTAAGCTCGGCCGTTCGCTGGGCAAGATGCATGCCGCGACGTTCGGCGGGGCTTCGGCTTACTCGACGCTGATGCGACGCCAGTGTCAGCGTCATCAGATTAGCCCTGAGGCCATCGATGAATCGGATATCAACGTCGGTGAGCTCATCCAATCTGGCGTGGAGCTCATGACCTCCAATGGTTTGACCATCGACCCGGTGGTACACCGCTACGCCTCCCAAGCTGCGGAGCGCCAGACAAAGTCCGAGTATCAGGTCTTTACGCCCTTTGACCTGGCCCCGGACAACGTGATGCTCACCAACAACATTGTGCTGCTCGACTACGAGTGGGCGGGATTCCGGGATGCTGCATTTGATGTGGCGTGTGTAGTCGCGGGCTTCCCACAGGACAACACGACCCCCGCTCTGGACGAACCCGAGACTACTGAGTTCCTGGCTGCTTGGCGTGCCGAAGCTCAGCAGATTTGGCCTACGATCTCTGACGACGAAGTGTTTCACGAATGGGTGATGTCAGCCCTTATTGGCTGGGCTTTCCTGTCGTTGATCATGATGTATTACGGGCGCCTTTCGGTGGCCAAGCATTCCTCTTTCGTCTTCGGCGAAGAGTCCGAAAACCAGGACGTTTCCCGCTCCATCCGTCATATGTCGGAGGAGCAGTTGGAAGACCTCGCCACGACAGTGGAGGCCATCGAGCGTTTCTCTCGCCGTCGCGACTCCAAGGATTTCGAGGCTATCGGCGCTTTTGCACGTATGCTTCTGAAGGTTCTGGCGCAACTGGGGGCTTTCCCTCACGAGCGCGAGGACTAGCGTCGACGAGGTGTAAAACCTATGGACGATCTTTTCTCCCACACTGGCCAGGGCGACAAGAAAAGGCAGGAAAGCGGTGCCGATCAGGCGTCCGCAGAGGCCTACTTTCACCCAGGCACCCATGCGCCGCTGGCCGTTCGTATGCGCCCGCGCACACTGGATGAGGTAGTGGGGCAGGAGAAGGTTCTCGGCCCCGGTTCGCCATTGCGCCGCCTGATCGAGGGCCAGGGTGATACCTCCGTGATTCTTTACGGACCGCCCGGCACAGGAAAGACGACAATCGCCAGCCTGATCTCGCAGGCCTCGGGGCGCCGCTTTGAGGCATTAAGCGCCCTGAACTCCGGTGTCAAGGAAGTCCGCGCCATTATCGAGCAGGCCCGCAAGCGCCTCCTCCTCGGCGAGCACACCGTCTTGTTTATCGATGAGGTTCACCGCTTTTCGAAGACCCAGCAGGATGCCCTCCTTGCCGCAGTCGAGAACCGTACGGTCCTGCTCGTTGCCGCCACGACCGAGAACCCCTCCTTCTCTGTTGTATCGCCGCTGTTGTCCCGGTCGCTGCTCGTACAACTGTCTTCCCTTAGCGACGCCGACATTCGCACCGTACTCCAACGCGCCCTCGACGATGAGCGAGGATACGGTGGGCGCTTGCAGGTTACGGAGGAAGCCTTAGACCAACTCGTTGCCATGTCCGCAGGAGACGCCAGGCGCAGCTTGACTTACTTGGAAGCCGCAGCCGAGGGAGTCCAGTTCGATGGGGAAAATGAAGTTGGGGAGCTGGTGGCGTCCCAAGTAAAAAAGTCCCTGAATAAGGCTGTGGCGCGCTACGACCGCGACGGCGACCAGCACTACGACATCACCAGTGCCTTCATCAAATCCATCCGTGGGTCGGACCCTGACGCAGCTTTGCATTACCTGGCGAGAATGCTAGAGGGTGGGGAAGACCCGCGGTTTATCGCGCGCAGACTAGTGATTCATGCCAGCGAGGACATCGGCATGGCGGATCCACAAGCACTGCAGGTTGCCGTCGCTGCGTACCACGCAGTGGGCTTTATTGGCATGCCGGAGGCACGCCTGAACCTGGCGCAGGCCACAATCCACCTGGCTACCGCCCCGAAGTCCAATGGAGTGATTGCCGCGATTAACTCCGCTATCGGGGATGTTCAGGCAGGTAGAGGCGGGGCAGTGCCAGCGCATTTGCGCGATGGTCATTACTAGGGCGCTAAGGCATTAGGTAATGCGGTGGGGTACGTCTACCCGCACGATGACCCCAAGGGAGTTGTCCCGCAGCAATATCTGCCGGAGGATTTGAAGGATGCCGTGTACTACCGGCCAACCACCCATGGGCACGAAAAGACCATTGCAGCTCGGTTGAGTAGCCTGAGGGCTATCGTTCGCTCCTTTTTGACCCGGGGGTAGAATGTATGCGTTCCATCTACGGTTTACACTGACCGACGATTAAAACTTTCGACTAAAAATCTACGAGGTAAAGCCAACGTGCAAACGCATGAGATCCGCCAGCGCTTCATCGAGCACTTCACCAAGGCCGGGCACACCGAGGTCCCGAGCGCATCGCTGATCCTGGACGACCCGAATCTGTTGTTCGTCAACGCCGGCATGGTGCCGTTTAAGCCTTACTTCCTAGGCCAGCAAAATCCACCGTTCGAGAATGGCACTGCAACGTCTATCCAGAAGTGCGTGCGCACGCTCGATATCGACGAGGTTGGCATCACCACCCGTCACAACACGTTCTTCCAGATGGCAGGCAACTTCTCCTTTGGTGCTTACTTTAAGGAAGGCGCCATCACGCACGCCTGGACGCTGCTGACTAATCCAGTGGACGAGGGCGGCCTGGGGCTCGACCCGGAGCGTCTGTGGGTCACCGTCTACACCGATGACGACGAGGCTGCAGAGATCTGGAACAAGAAGATCGGTGTGCCTGAGCATAAGATCCAGCGCCTTGGCATGGAGGACAACTACTGGTCCATGGGCATCCCCGGCCCGTGTGGCCCGTGTTCCGAGATCTACTACGACCGCGGCCCGGAGCATGGCAAGGAGGGTGGCCCGATTGTCGACGACACCCGTTACATCGAGATTTGGAACCTCGTGTTCATGGAGAACGAACGTGGCGAGGGGCTTGGAAAGGGCAACTTCGAAATCGTCGGCAAGCTGCCGAAGAAGAACATCGATACCGGCCTCGGCATCGAGCGTGTGGCCTGCATCCTGCAGGACGTGGACAACGTCTACGAAACCGACCTGCTGCGCCCTGTCATCGACGTCGCCCAGGAGGTAACAGGCGCGAAGTACGGTGCTGATAAGACCAACGATGTGCGCTTCCGCGTCATCGCCGACCACTCCCGCACTGGCCTTATGCTGATGCTCGACGGCGTGACCCCCGGTAATGAGGGGCGCGGTTACATCCTGCGTCGTCTGCTGCGTCGCATTATCCGTTCTGCCCGTCTGCTGGGTGCAACGGGCGAGACGCTGGAGAAGTTCATGGATACCGTGCGGGAGACCATGACCCCGTCCTACCCAGAGATCGCCGACAACTACGAACGCATCCGCGCAGTGGCTTTGGCCGAGGAGAAGTCTTTCCTGAAGACCCTCGAGTCTGGTTCTCAGATGTTCGACGATTGGGCACGTGGCGCCAAGGAGCGCGGCGAGGATACCGTCCCGGGCGATGTCGCTTTCTCCCTGCACGACACCCATGGCTTCCCGATCGATTTGACCCAGGAGATGGCCGCCGAGGCCGGCCTGAAGGTGGATATCGATGGCTTCCACGACCTTATGGCGGAGCAGAAGGCCCGCGCCAAGGCCGACAACAATGCCAAGAAGTTAGGCCACGTGGATCAGACGATCTACCGCCCGTTCGTGGACAATCACCCGACTGTGTTCACCGGCTACGAGAACCTGGCCGGCGAGGCTTCCGTGCTGGGCATTATCCGTGACGGCGCGCTCGTGGAGACCGCTCCGGAGGGCGCTGCCGCCCAGGTGATTCTGGACCGCACCCCGTTCTACGCCGAAGCCGGTGGTCAGATGGCCGACCGTGGTGAGATGAAGTCCACCTCGGGTGCCGCCCGCGTCGAGGATGTGCAGAAGGTCGGTAAGAAGGTGTGGGTGCACCATGTGACCGTTAGCGGTGGTGAGCTGGCTGTGGGACAGAAGATCCAGGCCACTGTCGATAAGGCTTGGCGCCACCAGGCCCGTCAGGCGCACTCCGGTACCCACCTGATCCACGCCGCACTGCGTGAGGTGCTCGGCCCCACAGCCGTACAGGCCGGTTCTATGAACAAGCCGGGCTACCTGCGCTTTGACTTTAACTATGGTGAGCAGCTCACCGAGCACCAGCTGGGTCAGATCGAGGAGATCGCCAACGGTGCCGTTGACAGCGACTACCAGGTCAACACCATCGAAACCTCCCTTGAAGAGGCAAAGGCAATGGGCGCCATGGCGCTCTTCGGCGAAAACTACGGCTCCGAAGTTCGCGTTGTGGAGATTGGCGGACCATTCTCCATGGAGCTTTGCGGTGGTATCCACGTCGATCACTCCTCCCAGATCGGCCCGATCGCCGTGCTGGGCGAGTCCTCCGTCGGATCCGGTATCCGCCGCATCGAGGCATATACGGGTATGGATTCCTTCCGCTTCCTGAGCACCGAAAAGTCCCTTGTTGCGGGTCTGGCTACTAGTTTGAAGACTCCCAGCGAGGAACTTCCTGAACGTATCGATAGCCTCACCGCCAAGCTGAAGGCCGCTGAGAAGCAGATCCAGCAGCTGCGTGGCCAGCAACTGCAGAGCCAGGTCGGTGAGCTGGTAAACAAGGCCGAGACGCTGGGTGATGTCAAGGTACTCGCCCAGCAGCTGCCCGAGGGAGTGGCAGCTGGCGATCTGCGTACCCTTGCGATGGATGCAAAGAACCGCCTCGGCTCTGAAGCCGCTGTTGTAGTGTTTGCTTCCGTTGATGGCGACAAGGTGCCTTTCGTCGCCGCTGCCAACGACGCTGCCGTGGCCCAAGGCATCAAGTCTGGCGAGCTGGTCAAGACGTTCGGTGAGAAGGTCGCTGGACGCGGTGGCGGTAAGCCCGCCATGGCTCAGGGCTCTGGTTCTGACGCCGCTGGCATCCCAGCTGGTATTGAGGCCGTCAAGAGCGCACTGCGCAGTTAAGTGGGATCGAAGGTTTCTTAATGCATACTGAAACGCCAGACCCAGCTACCGATCCCGGCCGTGGTAGGAGGCTAGGCCTCGACGTCGGCACCGTGCGCATCGGGGTGGCGATTTCAGATCCAGACTGCATCCTGGCCACCCCCGTAGAGACTGTGCAGGCCACCGCAGACGATGGTGATGTGCAGCGTGTTGTAGAGATCTGCCGGGAGAACTTCGTCGTGGAAATAGTCGTCGGCCTTCCGGTGGCACTGCGTGGAAACCATACCCAGAGCACAATTAATGCGGAGGAGTTTGCCCGGCTAGTTAAAGAGGAATTGCCGGATATCCCGTTGCGCATGGTGGATGAGCGAATGTCCACAATGGCTGCTACCCAGGCTTTTCACGCCTCTGGCGTCAATAGTAAAAAGGGCAGAAAAAAGATCGATCAGGCAGCGGCAGTCCATATCCTGCAGGGGTGGTTAGACACGCGGCGGCGCGTGCTTTCCTAAAATTTATCAATTCGTGAGAAAATGACCGCTGAATTGTAAATCATTGTTGTAGAACTCTGGACGAAAGGGCCCACGACCTATGGGATCGACCCGCAACATGCAGCCAAAGTTTCGACGGCGCCGCCAGCTTGCCGCCGCATTGGCTCTCGCCCTGGTTGTTCTGTTGGTCGGTACGTGCGTATACGTTTGGTACCAGCGTGACGTCGTTGCCGTGCGTGACTTCGCCGGCGAAGGTAATGGCAATGTGGTCATGGTTAGGGTCAGCCCAGGCGACTCAGTCGATAGCCTGGCGGAGCAGCTTGTGGACAAAGGCGTGGTCGGATCCCGCCGTGCCCTGATGTCGGCTGCCGAACGCAAGGAACCAGAGCTACAGGCGGGGTACTACCCGTTGCAAGAGCAAATGTCCGCAGACAAGGCGCTCGATTGGCTGTCCAGTGACGATCGCCGTCGCGGCGTGGTCGACATTCCCAATGGTTTGACCCTCAACGATGTGAAGGTGGTTGGGGGCGAAAGCCGTAAGGGCATCTTCAGCCTGATTTCGCAGCAAACCTGCCAGGATGAGCACACCTGCGTGTCCGTCGAAGATTTGCAAAAGGCTGCGGCGCAGACCCCGCCGGAGCAGCTGGAAATCGCGGATTGGGCGATGGAAAAGGTCAAAGCGCGTGGCGACGACCCGAAACGTATCGAGGGCTTGATTTCCCCAGGCGTTCACCTTTTTGATCCCACGAGCAGCCCCGAGGAGATCCTGAAGTCCTTGCTCAATACCTCCAAGGAGGAGTACCAGGACACTGGGCTTGTCTCTTCGTCCCAGAAGGTAGGCCTGAACCCCTACGACATGCTGGTTGCGGCATCCCTGGTGGAGCGTGAGGCACCGGAGGGCGACTTCGACAAAGTAGCCCGCGTGATCCTGAACCGTTTGGCGGAGAAGCAGAAGCTGGAGTTCGACTCCACAGTGAACTATGACCTCAGCGAAGTCGAGGTCGCAACGACTGACGCCGACCGTAATCGTCCGACCCCGTGGAATACCTACGCCAAGGAGGGCCTGCCGGAGACTCCGATTTCCTCCCCGGGCCTGCAGGCACTGCACGCCATCGAGAACCCGGCTGATGGCGATTGGCTGTACTTCGTTACGGTGGATCGCAACGGTCGCACAGTTTTCAACCGCGACTTCGCCGCGCACGAGCGTGCTATCGAGGAATCCCGCCGCAACGGTGTTCTGGACTCTAACAGGTAGCACCAGCTTTTAACTCTTAAGAAAACGTTTTCTCGAAGAAGTACGAATAGGGTGAATTGCTATGTCCGCCGCAGGCCACGTGATCTCGGTCGATGAGTTTCTAGGGATGACCAGTCTGCGCTGTGCAGTGCTGGGCAGTCCGATTGAACATTCGCTATCCCCGCAGCTGCACACTGCTGGTTATCGCGCCCTTGGCCTGGACATGGACTATGTGCGGGTCGAGGCAGGAGAGTCTCGCGATATTCGTCGGCTAATGGAAGAGTCCGATGGTCTGGTTCGTGGTTTCTCCGTGACCATGCCGGGCAAACAAGCTGCCCTGGAGCTCTCGGATTTGGCTACCACCCGCGCTCAGGAGATCGGGTCGGCCAATACCCTGGTTCCGCAAGGCGACGGCCAATGGCTTGCCGATATCACCGATGTTGACGGGGTTGCTCGTTGCTTGGAGTACATCGGTGATGGCGATACCGCTGGGCTGCGGGGAGCACGCGCCGTCATTGTTGGAAATGGGGGGACGGCGCGTCCGGCAGTCGCCGCTTTGGCCGCCGCTGGGGTCGAGCATGTGACCGTCCTGGCTCGCTCCGAGCGGGCTTTGAACCTGCAAAGCGTCGTAGAAACGCTGGGTATGGAGTTTTCTTGGTCCCGTTTTGAAGAAGCGGATATCGCTCAGACCTGCGCAGACGCAGCGGTTGTCGTGTCGACTATCCCGGCTCATGCCGCCGCGGAACTTTCCGCAGGGTTGTGTGCTGCCGCGGGTATCGTGGACGTCATCTACGACCCCTATCCCACGCCATTGCTGTCAGCTGCCCAGGCTAAGGCAGTGCCGCATGCGGATGGTCTGCGGATGCTTGCAGGCCAGGCAGAGGAGCAATTCCGTTTGTTCACCGGCAAGTCTGCCCCAGAGGGGCTCATGCTCGATACCGTCCTGCAGGCCAAAGGGCAACTGTAGTTCATAGCCATTGTGGATAAATCTCTTTTGTCCACAAGGCACTCACTTTCGGCGGTGCCCTGGGCGGTCGCTGTCCGCGCCGCTCGCTAGCCTGCGAGACGTGCCGAACTTCTCGTTTCTTCTCTTTTTGCCCTGGGCGGTTGCTCTCCTAATTTTTGACGCCCGCACCTCCCGTTTGCCCAACTGGCTCACCCTCCCGGGCATTCCCGTGGCAGTAGCGTTGTCGTGGACGATTCCGTGGGCTAACGCTTGGGCGTTTCTTGGAGGGCTGGCCTGGTCGGCACTGGCATTCGGATTACCGCTCATACATCGTCGGCTGTTTGCGGGAGCTGGCGATGCAAAGCTTGCTTTGACGACGGGAACTCTTGCGGCTGTGATCTTCCCGCCGGGCGTGATTATTGCCGTGGGACTTAGCGGTCTCATGCACAGCATTTATTTTGCATTCTGCAGCCATTCATTTTCTGGTTTGACGCAGTGGGGTTGTAGGGGATGCACAGCAAACTCAGCTCGGGCGAGTCCACATGGCCCTGCGATGTTGATGGCAACGGGAGTAGTGGTGGTGGCGTCGTTAATGCTGCGTTAATAAAACGTCACGTCATTGGGGCTAGACCTGCACGTGACCTGTATTATGCTTCTTATGCTTCGTTGGACTACTGCAGGTGAATCGCACGGCCAGGCTCTGATTTCTTTGATTGAGAACCTCCCGTCCGGACTCTCGGTCACCCGGGAAGATGTTTCCTATCAGTTGGCACGTCGCCGCCTGGGCTACGGCCGGGGTGCGCGTATGAAGTTTGAGGCGGATGAGGTCACTTTTGTCGGTGGAGTGCGCCACGGCAAGACTCTTGGAAGCCCGGTTGCGGTAATGATCGGTAATACCGAGTGGCCCAAGTGGACCACGATCATGTCGGCCGACCCGGTGGATGAATCCGACCCGGAGGTCGCTAAGGAGATGTCCAGCGGACGTGGTGCAAGGCTGACTCGCCCGCGCCCTGGTCACGCGGATTTCTCGGGCATGGTGAAGTACGACCACGATGAAGCACGCCCGATTTTGGAGCGTTCCTCTGCCCGCGAGACGGCTGCTCGCGTCGCAGCTGGCACTTTCGCCCGGGCGCTCCTGCGAGAGGTCTTGGGAGTGGAGGTGCTGTCGCACGTCATTAGTATTGGCCGCTCCGAGCCCTACGCGGGACCCAGCCCGGATTTTTCTGACCTTGAGGCTATTGATGCTTCCCCCGTACGCGCCTTCGATTCTGCGGCTGAGGAGTCCATGGTTGAAGAGATCAAAGCGGCAAAGAAGTCCGGCGACACACTCGGAGGCATCGTCGAAGTTGTGGTGAAGGGTCTGCCGATCGGCTTGGGCTCACATGTCTCTGGTGATGAGCGTCTCGACGCACAGCTGGCAGCTTCCCTCATGGGGATCCAAGCAATCAAAGGTGTGGAGATCGGTGATGGTTTTGAGGAAGCTCGTCGCCGCGGCTCCGAAGCACATGACGAGATGGAGGCCGGTGCGGAAGGCGGAGTACGCCGCCTGAGTAACCGGGCTGGTGGTCTGGAAGGCGGTATGACAAACGGGGAAGATCTGCGCGTCCGCGCCGCCATGAAGCCTATTAGCACTGTTCCGCGTGCCCTGAAGACTGTGGATATGGCAACGGGTGAGGCCGCAACGGGCATTCACCAGCGTTCTGATGTGTGTGCGGTTCCGGCCGCCGGCGTCGTCGCCGAGACGATGGTAGCCCTCGTGCTGGCGCGTGCTGTGCTGAAGAAGTTCGGTGGCGACTCCGTGGCAGAAACGAAGCGCAACGTGCAGTCCTACCTTGAGTACGTGGACAGCCGACTTGACTGGGCTGCCGAGGCGAACAACGCTGCCGATGGGGAAGTGGCGGACGGAGACATCCGATGAGTCCCCGCGCGGTGCTGGTTGGGCTTCCCGGTTCCGGCAAAACCACCATCGGTAAGCGTTTGGCAAATGCTTTGAACCTACAGCTTGTCGACACCGACCATTTGCTCGAAGCCAAGCTAGGGAAGACCTGCAACCAGATCATGGCCGAACTGGGCGAGCCGGGCTTCCGCGAGCAGGAGGCGACCGTAGTCGCAGAGGCTCTGACCACCGATGGGATCGTTTCCCTCGGTGGGGGCGCCGTAGTCACAGAAAGCACCCGCGACCTGTTGGCAGATCACACGGTGGTCTACCTCAATGTTTCTATTGCTGAAGGCGTTCGCCGCACCTCCGGTTCCAAGACGCGACCGCTTCTGAATGTGGCTGACCCCCGCAGCAAATACGAGGAGCTTTTCGCTCAACGTTCGGCATACTACGAGGAAGTGTCCAACTTCATGGTTCGCTGTGATGGAAAGGAGCCCCGCCGCGTGGTCACAGACATCCTTCGGTTCATTGAAGAGATTCGCCTGGAGCGACTCACCGAGCACAGTTCCGAGCCCCACGACCCGGTTTTCCGATAGCACGTATCCCAACCCACGACCCAACAACCGATTGACAACCCATTGACAACTGATTGACGAGGAATCCCCATCAAATGTCTGACGCACCGCGCCAAACCTCTACACAGCAGCGCATTCGGGTGGCATCTCAGTCGCCCTACGATGTGGTGATTGACCGAGGGATCGAGTTCGCTTCCGAGGAGATCCTCAACGTAGCTGGGAATACCGCCAACTACCTCATCATTCACCAACCGGCTCTGGGCGCTCGCGCGAAAGAACTGGCTGCGCGTCTTTCCTCTGCCGGCTTTAGCGCGCATACCTATCAGATCGAAGACGCAGAGTCCGCCAAGACAGCTGAATCCGCTGCTGCCTGCTGGGATGAATGCGCGCGCGTCGGCCTCACCCGTGCCGACACCATTATCGGCCTGGGAGGGGGCGCGGCGACTGACCTCGCTGGGTTCATTGCCGCCACGTGGATGCGAGGCATCAAGGTGGTTCACTATCCCACCACATTGCTGGCTATGGTGGATGCGGCCGTGGGCGGCAAGACCGGTATCAACACCCCAGCCGGGAAGAACCTTGTTGGTGCCTTCCACGAACCAAGTGCGGTCATCATCGATCTGGAGGTGCTCGATACTCTCCCACGCGAGGAGATGATCGCCGGATCAGCAGAGATCATCAAGGCGGGCTTCATCGCCGACACCGAAATCCTCGACATCTACGAAGCAGACGCACAGGCTGCACTGGATCCGCACGGTAGCCTGCCGGAGTTGATTGCCCGCGCTATCCAAGTGAAGGCCAACGTGGTGGCGGTAGATCTCAAGGAGTCCAGCCTGCGCGAGATTCTTAACTACGGTCACACCTACGGCCACGCGGTGGAGCACCATGAGGATTATCGCTGGCGCCACGGCCAGGCGGTCGCCGTGGGCATGATTTTCGAAGCGGAGTTGGCGAAGGCCGCTGGATTGTTGAGTGCCGAGGACGTTCGGCGTCACCGCGATATTCTCAACTCTGTGGGGCTGGCGACCAGCTACAACGGCGCTGAGCTCGACGAGCTACTCGCGGCGATGGGGCGAGACAAGAAGAATAAGGGCGGCAAGATCCGTTTCGTCGTTCTCGAAAGGATCGGCACTCCCACCCGCCTGGAAGGCCCGAGTGAGGAGCTGTTGCGCGAGGCGTATGCCGCTAGCGTGGAAGCGTAAACCAGAACATAAAACCCAAAACGTATACCGAAGCCTTAGGAGGCAGCGATGAATCCAGCACAACCTCATGCGCCGAAGGTGTGCGTTGTTAACGGGCCGAATCTTAATCGCCTGGGCAAGCGCCAGCCCGAGGTCTACGGCACCACCACGCTGGCCGATGTGGAGGATCTGCTAGCCCGCGAGGCACAATCCCTGGGGATCGAGATTGACTTCTTCCATTCGAATCATGAGGGAGAATTGCTGGATCGCATTCACCAGGCCGCCGACGATGGGGCTGCGGTAATCATCAACCCTGGAGGGTTTACCCACACCTCTGTTGCTCTGCGCGATGCGCTTGCTGAGATCGCGGACGGCGCGGGTTTCGTGGAGGTACACATCTCCAATGTTCACGCGCGCGAGGAGTTTCGCCACCATAGCTATCTCAGCCCACTGGCCAGCGGCGTCATCGCCGGGCTAGGAATCTACGGCTACGTCGCTGCCCTGCGCTATTTTGCCCAATAAAGCCCAGCTAAACCCCTGCGTAACGCCATAACTTTAAGGAGTGTTGATGTCTAAGAAACTTTTTGACGCCTACCGCACCCGCCGCAACAAGGCCACCGCACTGATCCAGGAGTCCGAGCATGCGGCGCTTCTTATCAGCGACCTGAAGAATGTTCGCTATCTCACCGGTTTTTCCGGTTCTAACGCATTGCTGGTTATCCGTGAGGACGGCGAACATCTGCTGCTGACGGACGGGCGCTACGACACGCAGATCCGAATTGAAACCGGCGAGCCTGATGACGTGGCCATTGAGATTGGTAGCAAGCTTTTTGACCGTGCGGCTGAGTTCGCCAAGATGACTGCGGGGGAGAGGTTCGCCGTTGAATCCAGCCTGGCTTATGGCCAGGCTCAGGGCTTGGGCAACCCGCCGGTACTGGCGGATGTGGTGGAAAAGCTGCGCCTTGTAAAAGATGAGCTGGAGATCGAAGCTCTTGCCGAGGCTGGTGAACTGGCCGATAGCGTATGGCGATCCTTTATTGAAGATGGTGGTATCCGCGAGGGCATCACCGAAATTCAGGCAGCCGCAGAGTTGGAGTTCCAGCTTCGTACTGCCGGGGCTGATGGTTTGAGCTTCGACACAATCTTGGCCAGTGGCGTGAATGCCACTAAGCCGCACGCGGGTGTATCTCGAGAGAAGATTGTTCCCGGGCTAGTGACGGTGGACTTCGGCGTATACCTCAATGGCTATGCCTCCGACCAAACCCGCACAGTTTGTGTGGGGGAGCCAGATGAACTATCCCGCGAGCTCTACGACGTGGTGTACCGTGCGCAGAAGGCCGGGGAAGCGATCCTGGCCCCAGGCGTGGAGCTGCGTAATGTCGACGCGGCCTGTCGAGAAGTTATTTCCGAGGCTGGTTACGGCAAGTTCTTTGTGCACTCGACCGGGCACGGCGTGGGGCTCGATGTGCACGAGGCTCCGCGGGCGGCAGCGGGCGTCGATCCCGCAGAAAAGCTTGTAGAAGGCATGACCGTAACAGTAGAGCCGGGCATTTATATCCCGGAAAAAACGGGCTTGCGCATCGAGAACACGTATGTGATTACCGCCGATGGTGCGCGTAGCTTTAATGCCTCGCCGACGGAACTCATCGTCGTTTAGGGTTTGGCGAGCTGCTAGACTGCAATAGCCAAAAATTTTTTACTCGCTAGAAGGAGACCATTCGTGGCAACTACCGCAGACTTCAAGAACGGCCTTGTGCTGAAGATGGACAACAAGCTTCAGCAGATCCTGGAGTTCCAGCACGTCAAGCCGGGCAAGGGCCCTGCTTTCGTTCGCACGAAGCTGAAGGACGTTGTCTCGGGCAAGATCGTCGATAAGACCTTCAATGCCGGCGTGAAGGTCGAGACCGCTACCGTTGACCGTCGCGACATGACCTACCTGTACAACGATGGCACCAACTTCGTTCTGATGGACGAGAAGACCTACGATCAGATTGAGCTGGCTCCGCACCTCATGGGTGATGGCGCTAAGTTCCTGCTGGAGAACACCACCGTGCAGGTTTCCTTCCACGAGGGCGAGCCACTGTTCGCCGAGCTGCCGGTATCCGTTGAGCTGAAGGTTGAGCAGACCGATCCGGGTCTGCAGGGTGATCGATCCACCGGTGGTACCAAGCCCGCCACCCTGGAGACCGGGGCGGAGATTCAGGTACCGCTGTTCATTGAGACCGGTAACGTACTGAAGGTGGATACCCGCACGGGCGAGTACCTATCTCGCGTCAACAACTAAGGCAGCGACTGCTTTTCACCCATGACTGAAGAACGTACAGCTGAGACGAACGCGGGCAAAGGCACCTCGTTTAAGCGCCATGGCTCCCGCTACAAGGCGCGCCGCCGAGCAGTGGACATTCTGTTTGAGGCGGAGTTCCGCGACATCGACCCGGTGGAGATCGTCGAAGAGCGCATTTCCCTGGCCAAGGATGCGGCTAATCAGGTCAAGCCGGTGCCGGAGTACACCCAGCAGATTGTGCCCGGAGTGGCAACGAACCTGGATGCGCTGGACGAAGCCATCGCTTTGCACCTTTCCAGCGAGTGGCGCCTGGATCGCCTGCCAGCCGTCGACCGCGCCGTGTTGCGCGTCGCTGCCTGGGAGCTGAAGTTCAACGATGATGTCCCCTCTCAGGTGGCAGTAGTTGAGGGGGTAGAGCTGGCGAGCGAATACTCCCACGACAAGGCTCCGAGCTACATTCACGCAGTACTGGATGGCATCAACAAGGACATGCAGGTACAGGCTGACCTGCAGATCGCCGATGCAGCTGCAGCGCAGCGTGCCAATAGCGAGGCCGACGACAACCTGGATTCACTGCTTGGTGACGTCGTAAACGAAGAGGGGGAGGCTTCCGTTAAGGAAGCCGGTGATTCCGCAGACGCGTGATAGACTGCGAGTCGGACAATGTAGACATCCTTTAACAGACCGCACAGAGAGGCGGGAAAGGAGGTCACGATGAACCCGACGGCTGGGGAAACTGGCGTCACCTTACTCGACGCAGATCAAGTTTCCCGTACTGTCGCGCGCATCGCGCACCAAATTATTGAAAAGACCGCGCTTGACGGGGAAGACGCCCAACGCGTGGTTCTTCTAGGCATTCCATCGGGGGGAGTGCCACTCGCGGCACGACTAGCCGAGAAAATTGAGCATTTCACGGGGGTAGAAGTCTTCCAGGGTTCTTTGGACATCACCCTGTATCGAGACGACCTTCGCACCACAAGTCATCGGGCGCTGAAGCCCACGAAGGTTCCACCGCAAGGAATTGACGGCACCACCGTAGTGCTAGTCGACGATGTTTTGTACAGCGGTCGGTCTATTCGCGCCGCTCTCGACGCCCTGACGGACATTGGCCGACCAGAATCCGTACAGGTGGCTGTCCTCATCGACCGTGGCCACCGAAAGTTGCCTATCCGAGCGGACTACGTAGGCAAGAACATTCCCACAGCTGCGGATGAGGATGTGACGGTAAACCTCGCCGAGCTGGACGACGTCGACAACGTAATTCTGTTCCGCCGGTCGAGCGCACAGGAAGAGAGTAAGTAGCCCATGAAGCACCTGATTAGCATCGCTGACCTGAACAAGTCCGAGATTCTGGGGCTAATGGATGAGGCCGATCGCTTTGCTGAGGCACTCGATGGTCGCGAAATGAAGAAGCTGCCCACCCTGCGGGGTCGCACCATCTTCACGATGTTCTACGAAAATTCCACCCGTACCCGTTCCTCGTTTGAAACCGCCGGAAAGTGGATGAGCGCGGATGTTATCAACATCTCCGCCAGCAGCTCCTCAGTGAAGAAGGGCGAATCCCTCCGCGATACCGCACTCACGCTGAAAGCCGTCGGCGCCGATGCGATCATTATGCGCCACCCGTCCTCCGGTGCGGCCCGGCAGGTCGCGGGGTGGCTGGATGATACGGCCATTATCAACGCAGGTGACGGTTCCAACCAGCACCCAACCCAAGCCCTCTTGGACGCCACCACAATGCGCAACCGCATTGGGGACATTAGTGGCAAGAAGGTCATTATTGTCGGCGATATCCTGCACTCCCGCGTGGCTCGCTCGAATGCCCAACTGCTGACGACCCTCGGCGCGGAGGTGGTGTTCGTAGCTCCACCGACACTAATTCCACTGGGGATTGAGCACTGGGGTGCATACCCGGACAGCGTGCGTGTCAGCTACGACTTCGACAGTGAGATTGCCGACGCCGACGTGGTTATGATGCTGCGAGTCCAAGCTGAGCGCATGAATGGTGGCTTCTTCCCCTCGCACCGCGAGTACGCCACCCGCTACGGACTCTCGCAGGCACGTGCGGAACGTATGAAGGATGAAGCCATCATCATGCACCCGGGGCCGATGCTGAGGGGTATGGAAATTAACTACGATGTGGCTGATCTGCCGAACACCGTGGTGCTTAATCAGGTGACCGCCGGCGTGCATGTGCGTATGGCCGTCCTATTTACCCTTTTGGTCGGGGACGAAGGATAGCGAAAAAGGGTACAGAGGTTCAGCATGGCAAACACAGCACAGACAGACAATAAGACTTTCGACAAAGGAGCATTCACTATGACCTCCGAGTATCCTGCCACCGGCGAGTTGGCCAGCCACCCGACCGGCGCTGACAAGGCAGTCCTGTTACGCGGCGTATTGATCTACGGCGAGGGCGACAAGCAGGATGTGCTTATCCAAGATGGCGTAATCTCCGAGATCGGCAGCGACCTGGGTGACTCTGCTCCAGCGGGTGCGGAGGTACTGGATCTCGACGGACAAGTGTTGTTACCGGGGCTGGTGGACATGCATGTGCACCTACGCGAACCGGGACGGGAAGATACTGAGACCATTTCCACCGGCTCCGCAGCAGCGGCTCAGGGTGGCTTTACGGCTGTATTCACTATGGCCAACACTGCTCCCGTGACTGACAACCCCGCGATCGCAGAAATGGTGTGGTACAAGGGGCAAAACACGAATCTCTGCGACGTTCACCCCGTCGGCTCTATCTCGAAGGGACTAGAGGGCAAGGAGCTTACGGAGTTTGGCATGATGGCCGATTCTGATGCCAAGGTGCGGATGTTCTCCGACGACGGAAAGTGCGTCGACGATCCACGCCTAATGCGTCGCGCCATCGAGTACTCCAAGGGAATGGATGTGCTGCTGGCTCAGCACTGCGAGGAGCCCCGCCTGACCATCGGCGCTGTCGCCCACGAGGGAGAGACCGCCGCGCGTCTCGGCCTGGGCGGATGGCCGCGTGTCGCCGAAGAATCCATCGTCGCCCGGGATGCCATCATGGCTCGCGACTACGGCGGAAGGCTGCACATCTGCCACGCCTCCACGGAAGGTACCGTGGATCTGCTGCGCTGGGCGAAAGACCAGGACATTCCGCTTACCGCAGAGGTAACCCCACACCACCTGCTGCTCACCGATGAGCGACTGGAAACCTACGACGGCGTGAACCGAGTCAACCCGCCGCTGCGCGAACAACGCGATGTGGAGGCGCTCCGTGCAGCACTCATCGACGGCACCGTCGACTGCGTGGCCACCGATCACGCGCCACATGGTTCGGAAGACAAGTGCTGCGAGTTCGATAAGGCCCGCCCCGGCATGCTGGGAATCGAGACCTCTCTGGCACTCATCGCCAAGATCTTCGTTATCGACGGCGACCAGGATTGGCGCTTCGTAGCCAAGGTGATGTCCGAGCGACCTGCCGAGATCACCAAGCTCCCCGGACATGGTCGCCCGATTGCGGTCGGGGAACCGGCAAACTTGTGCGCTGTGGATGTCAATAAGTCCTGGGTCGCGCACGGCCACGACATGGCTTCCAAGGCCAATAACACTCCCTACGAGGGCATGGACATGCCCGTGAAGGTGAGCACCACGCTGTTGCGGGGCAAGGTGACCTGCAAGAATGGCTCAGCGGTGCACTAAGCATCCACGAGTGGGCGTCAATTAAGAAAAAGAACCAAACACAACAGCTAAGAGTTAAGGAAACAAGCACAATGAGCTACACGCCAGCAGCACTGGTTCTCGCCGATGGAAAGATCTTCCGCGGCCGCGCATTCGGCGCGACGGGGCGCACCCTGGGCGAGGCAGTTTTCACCACCGCCATGACCGGTTATCAAGAGACAATGACCGACCCGTCTTACCACCGTCAGATTGTGGTGGCGACCGCTCCGCACATTGGAAACACCGGCTGGAACGACGAGGATTCCGAGTCCCGTGGCGGGAACATCTGGGTCGCTGGGCTGGTAATCCGCGATCTTTCCCGCACCGTAAGCAACTGGCGTGCCACCCGGAGCCTGCCGGAGGAGATGGAAGCGCAGGAAATCATCGGCATCCAGGGCGTAGACACGCGCGCGATCGTTCGCCACTTGCGCGACAAGGGTTCGGTAGCCGCGGGCATCTTTAGCGGTGACGCCCTTAGCTCCGACGACGATATGATCAGCCAGGTTCAGGCTCAACCGGCAATGGCGGGTGCAGACCTTTCCGGCGATGTAAGCACCGACGAGCTGTACGTGGTGGAGGCTGAAGGGGAAATCAAGCACACCATCATCGCCTACGACATGGGTATTAAGACCAACACCCCGCGCGAGTTCTCCAAGCGCGGCGTGCGCAGCGTGGTCGTTCCCTCGACGACTACCTTCGACGAGGTAAAGAAGCTGATGGAGGAGTACAACGCCTCGGGCGTGTTCATCTCCAACGGCCCAGGCGATCCGGCGACCGCCGATGCAACCGTGGAGGAGCTAAAGAAGGTACTGGAAGCGAAGATCCCGTTCTTCGGCATCTGCTTTGGTAACCAGCTGCTTGGTCGCGCACTCGGCATGGATACCTACAAGCTGAAATTCGGCCACCGGGGTACGAACGTGCCGGTGATCGACCACCGAACTGGCAAGATCGACATCACCGCACAGAACCACGGCTTCGCTCTGAAGGGCAAGGCTTTGGAGACTTTCGACACCCCGTTCGGCGAGGCGCAGGTGACGCACACCTGCCTGAACGATGACGTGGTTGAGGGAGTAGCGCTGGTAGATGGCAGCGCATTCTCCGTCCAATACCACCCGGAATCCGCGGCTGGACCGCACGATGCAAACCCGCTGTTCGACAAGTTCTTCGAGAACCTCGAAAAGTACAGCAACTAAAACGCAACTGAAGAAACTGCAGCAACCTTAAGCAACAGGGATAGTAGGGAAGACACCAATGCCACGTCGCGAAGATATCAATCACGTACTCGTCATCGGCTCCGGCCCGATCGTCATCGGCCAGGCTTGTGAGTTCGACTACTCCGGAACCCAGGCCTGCCGCGTGCTAAAAGAAGAAGGCCTGCGCGTTACGCTGATTAACTCGAACCCGGCGACAATCATGACCGACCCGGAGTTCGCCGACCACACCTATATCGAGCCGATCTCCCCGAAGTACATCGAGAAGATCTTCCAGGTAGAGCAGGAGGCCGGGCACAAGGTCGACGCCGTCCTGGCGACTCTTGGTGGCCAGACCGCATTGAATGCCGCCATCCAGTTGGATCGCTTGGGCATCCTCGACAAGTACGGGGTGGAGCTGATTGGCGCGGATATCGACGCTATTGAACGCGGTGAGGACCGCCAGAAGTTCAAGGACATCGTTGAGAAGATCGGCGGCGATTCCGCGCGCTCCCGTGTTTGCCACAATATGGAGGAAGTACACGAGACCGTCGCAGAGCTGGGTCTGCCCGTCGTTGTGCGGCCGTCGTTCACCATGGGTGGTTTGGGCTCCGGCCTGGCCTTTAACGAAAAGGATCTGGAGCGCATCGCCGGCGGTGGCCTGGCGGCCTCCCCAGAGGCGAACGTGCTGATCGAGGAGTCCATTCTCGGTTGGAAGGAATACGAGCTGGAGCTTATGCGCGACGGCAAGGACAACGTCGTGGTCGTCTGCTCCATCGAGAACGTGGACGCGCTGGGTGTGCACACCGGTGACTCCATGACTGTTGCCCCCAGCATGACCTTGACTGACCGCGAGTTCCAGACCATGCGCGATCAGGGTATCGCCATTCTCCGCGAGGTCGGCGTGGACACAGGTGGTTGTAACATTCAGTTCGCGGTGAACCCCAAGGACGGACGCATCATCACCATCGAGATGAACCCGCGCGTTTCCCGTTCCTCCGCCCTGGCCTCTAAGGCCACTGGTTTCCCGATCGCCAAGCTGGCTGCGAAGCTGGCCATTGGCTACACCCTGGATGAGGTACGCAACGACATCACCGAGGTCACCCCTGCAGCTTTCGAGCCGACCCTGGACTATGTGATCGTCAAGGCTCCGCGCTTTGCTTTCGAGAAGTTCCCCGGCGCCGACGATACGCTGACCACCACCATGAAGTCCGTCGGCGAGGCCATGGCAGTGGGGCGCAACTACGTCACTGGTCTGAATAAGGTGATGCGCTCCTTGGAAACCAAGCAAGCTGGATTCTGGACCGTCCCAGACGAGGCGTTTGCCGGTGAACGTGCCACCGACAAGGAAGCCGTGCTGGAAGATCTAAAGCGCCCCACCGAGGGTCGCATGTACGACGCGGAATTGGCGCTACGTCTGGGTGCTACTGTCGATGAGGTCTATGCCGCCTCTGGCATTGACCCCTGGTTCCTGCACGAGCTCGCCGGGTTGGTCGAGTTCCGCGCCCGTCTTGTGGACGCCCCAGTCTTGGATGTGGAACTTCTCCGCGAAGCTAAGTATTTGGGTCTGTCGGATGCACAGATTGCCGCGCTGCGTCCGGAGCTTGCTGGCGAGGATGGCGTGCGCGCCCTGCGTTGGGCACAGGGCATTCGTCCGGTGTTTAAGACCGTTGACACCTGTGCTGCTGAGTTCGAGGCTAAGACGCCATACCACTACAGCTCCTATGAGCTGGACCCCGCCGCCGAGTCTGAGGTGGCTCCGCAGCGGGATAAGAAGAAGGTGCTGATTCTCGGCTCTGGTCCAAACCGGATTGGCCAGGGCATCGAGTTCGATTATTCCTGTGTGCACGCGGCTTTGGAACTGTCCCGCGTGGGCTATGAGACCGTTATGGTCAACTGCAACCCGGAGACCGTGTCCACCGACTACGACACCGCTGACCGCCTGTACTTCGAACCGTTGACCTTTGAAGACGTCATGGAGATTTACCATGCAGAGGCTGAGTCCGGTGAGATCGCTGGCGTGATCGTGCAGCTCGGTGGCCAGACCCCGCTGGGCCTTGCACAGCGTCTGGCTGACGCCGGCGTGCCGGTCGTCGGCACCTCCCCGGAGGCCATCAACCTGGCAGAGGACCGTGGCGAGTTCGGCAAGGTACTAGAGAAGGCAGCTCTACCCGCACCGGAGTTCGGCACCGCCACCAGTGTTGAAGAGGCTCACGCCGTGGCTGCCCGCATTGGCTTCCCAGTACTGGTTCGCCCGTCCTACGTACTGGGTGGACGCGGCATGGAAATCGTCTACGACGATGACAGCCTGTCGGACTACATCCAGCGTGCTACGGAAATCACTAGCGATCACCCGGTACTGGTTGACCGCTTCCTGGATTCCGCTATCGAGATTGACGTGGACGCACTGTGTGACGGTGAGAATGTCTACCTGGCCGGCGTGATGGAGCACATCGAAGAGGCCGGGATTCACTCCGGCGACTCCGCCTGCGCAATTCCGCCGATGACGCTGGGTGCAGAGGACATTGAGAAGGTTCGCAAGGCCACCACTGCGCTGGCCTATGGCATTGGTGTGAAGGGACTGATGAATGTCCAATTCGCTTTGAAGGACGACGTGCTTTACGTCATCGAGGCAAACCCCCGAGCTTCCCGCACCGTACCTTTCGTATCGAAGGCTACGGGTGTGCAGCTGTCTAAGGCTGCCGCACGCATCATGCTCGGCACTAGCATTTCGGATCTGATTGAAGAAGGCATTCTGCCGCGTGATCGCGACGGCGGTTCGCTGCCGCAGGGACACCCGATTGCCGTGAAGGAAGCCGTCATGCCGTTCAACCGCTTCCGTAGCCCGGAGGGCCACGTACTGGATTCTCTGCTGAGCCCGGAGATGAAATCCACCGGCGAGGTCATGGGCTTGGACGATGATTTTGGCTCTGCATTCGCAAAGACTCAAGAGGCCACGGGTGATCTGCCGACCGAGGGTACTGTCTTCGTCTCGGTAGCCAATCGCGACAAGCGCACCTTGATCTTGCCGATTCAACGCCTGTACTCCCTTGGATTCAAGATCCTGGCCACCCAGGGCACTGCAGCTATGCTCCGTCGCAACGGTGTGGAGTGCGAAGTTGTGGCCAAGATTTCGGACGAGCGCCGCGCGGCAGCGGACAACACACCGCTTGTAGATACGGACGGCAAGCCGATGCGCACCGTGGGCGACTGGATCAAGGATGGCGATGTCGACCTCATCCTGAACACGCCTGCAGGTTCCGCCGGGGCGCGTCATGACGGTTACGATATCCGCTCCGCCGCGGTGAACATGGGCGTACCGTGCGTCACCACCGTCCAAGGCGCCGTGGCCGCAGTACAGGGCATTGAAGCACTCCAGGGTGCTGCGCCAACCGTCCGCGCCATTCAGGAGGTCGATCACTCGTGAGCGGGAGCGAAGACCCAAGCCTGACCTTTGGGCAGCGGTTCCTTGAGCGCTCTACGACCTATGGGCAGCTTTGCGTGGGCATGGATCCCCACGTCGGCATCTTGGAAGCTTGGGGCCTCGAAGCGAATGTCGAAGGGCTTGAGGCCTTCAGTAAGACGTGCGTCGAGGCTTTTGCGGATGTTGCGTGTGTCGTAAAGCCTCAAGTTGCCTTCTATGAACAGTTCGGTTCTGCGGGTCTAGCTGTCCTGGAAGAATCCATTGCACAATTACGACGCGCAGGTGTTTTGGTGATTGCCGACGCCAAGCGTGGCGACATTGGATCCACTATGGCAGGTTATGCCCGAGCATGGCTGGACCCGGAGTCGCCCTTGTGTAGTGACGCCGTGACCGTTTCCCCCTGGTTGGGGTTTGAATCCCTGCGGCCTGTTCTCGACCTGAGCGAGCAACACGGCAGGGGAGTGATCGTGCTGGCTGCAACCTCTAACCCGGAGGCCCGTGGCGTTCAGCGTTCCCTGTTTGATGGAACGCAGGTGAACCTGGCGCAACACATTGTGGATCGAGTGGCCGAGGAAAATGCCCAGCATTCCGGTGCTGGCAACGTGGGCGTGGTGGTAGGCGCAACCCTGGCTGATCCACCCCGCTTGGACCGTGTCGGCGGCATGGTTCTGATGCCTGGGGTAGGTGCACAGGGCGGAACTATGGACGATGTGAAGCGTATTGCCGGGGGAGACGAGACGGCGTCATTAGTCTCACCAAATGTCTCTCGCGGTGTGCTCCGTGCCGGACCCGACGTGGCCGACCTCCGCGCAGCGGTGAAAGAGCAGGCGACACAGCTCACACTTTGAGACTTTAACCGGCTTTTAGCAGGGGCTTTTGCTGCTTTCTAGGATTCCGGGTGCTACACTGACATGCATTGTTTGAAACCTAGTGTCGCGGTACCGCAGTTGCACTTTTAGGTGTCTTTCCTGAACCGTGTACAGTAGTCGAGAACATATTCTCGGTGTGTCAGCTTGGCAAAATTATCCGAGACAACTTAATATCCAGCGTTGCTTGGAATACCGTTCGGTCTCTACAGCATGCTGGTTATCAACCAGAAAAACTTTCCATTCAAAAGACGAGAATATTAAACGGAGGCACCCGTGGCACTTCCCCAGTTGACCGATGAGCAGCGCGCAGCGGCGCTGAAGAAGGCAGCCGAGGCACGCAAGGCACGCGCAGAACTGCGCGAGAAGCTGAAGCGTGGCGGCACCGACCTGAAGCAGGTCCTGAAGGACGCCGAAACCGATGAGACCCTGGGCAAGATGAAGGTTTCCGCTCTGCTGGTCTCCCTGCCGAAGGTTGGCAAGGTGAAGGCCAAGGAAATCATGGAGCAGCTGGAGATCGCCGAAACCCGCCGTATCCGTGGCCTGGGCGACCGTCAGCGTCGCGCCCTGCTGGAGCACTTCGGTTTCGAGGAATAATCTTGAGCCAGGACCTGAATAGCGGCCGGATCGTCGTCCTCGCAGGACCTTCGGCAGTGGGGAAGTCCACAGTCGTCCGTCGTCTGCGCTCGGACGTTCCGGATCTGTTCTTCAGTGTGTCCATGACCACCCGCGCCCCACGTCCGGGCGAAGTCGATGGCGAGGACTACATCTACGTCACCCGCGAGCAGTTCGAGGACAATATCGCGGCGGGTAAGATGCTCGAGTGGGCGGAGATCCACGGTGGTCTGCAGCTATCCGGCACGCCGCGTGAGCCGATTGAGAACGCGTTGGCTCAAGCCCGCCCCGTTCTCGTCGAGGTTGACCTCGAAGGCGCTCGTAACGTCAAGAAGATGCTGCCCGAGGTACAAACAGTTTTCCTTGCGCCGCCGTCCTGGGAAGTGCTCGTAGAGCGTCTGACCGGTCGCGGTACGGAAACCCAGGACGTCATTGAACGTCGCTTGGAGACTGCGAAAGTCGAAATGGCCTCGCAGTCGGAGTTCGACCATGTGGTGGTCAACGATGACGTGGAACAAGCAGTCGCGACAATCAGCGGCTTTCTCCGATAGAAGCCGCGGCGGCACGCTGCGAGTACTGTGCTCAATAAAGAACTAAAAGAATATACAGTTTACAACCCACCAAAGAAGGTGCATACCGTGGAAAACCAGGACGTGAATGCGAACGATAGCGTGTTCGATCCTCCTGTAGGCATCACCAACCCACCCATCGACGAGCTTCTCACGAAGGTGTCTTCCAAGTACGCCTTGGTCATCTTCGCAGCTAAGCGCGCACGTCAGATCAACGACTACTTCCAGACGGTCGACGAGGGCGTCTTTGAGTTCGTCGGACCTCTGGTTACCCCGGATGTCCACGAGAAGCCCCTGTCCATCGCTCTGCGCGAGATTAACCGGGATCTGTTAGAACACACCGAGGGTTAAACCAGCTAGGCTGATTCGTTGTGAACGTTGCATCAGCTTTAACCAACACCAAGCCGCTCCGCGTCGTTATCGGCGTAGGGGGCGGCATTGCTGCGTATAAGGCCGCTCACTTGGTGCGCTATTTCACTGAACGCGGCCATGATGTGCGGGTGATTCCGACCCGATCGGCATTGAACTTCGTCGGCGCTTCCACATTTGAAGCGCTGTCGGGCCATCCGGTGGCGACTGAAGTATTCGATGCGGTGGATGAGGTACAGCACGTTCGGCTCGGGCAAGATGCCGATCTTATTGTCGTGGCTCCGGCGACGGCGGATTTGATGGCTCGGATTGCTCATGGACGTGCCGATGATCTGCTGACTGCAAGTTGTTTGGTAGCGACGTGCCCCGTGGTGCTGGCTCCTGCAATGCACACGGAGATGTGGGAGAACCCGGCGACTGTAGATAATGTGGCGACGCTGCGTCGGCACGGGATTACCGTTCTGGATCCCGCCCACGGGCGACTTACTGGCACAGACACTGGCGTCGGTCGGCTGCCGGAACCGGAACAGATTGGCCAGTTGGCTCTTACTGTGCAGGCGGATCGAGATGCATTTACCCGTGATCTCGAAGGCAAGCGGGTACTCATTAGCGCCGGTGGTACGCATGAGCCGTTGGATCCCGTGCGCTATCTGGGTAATGCCTCGTCTGGGCGACAGGGCTACGCGCTGGCAGAGGTTGCGGCTCAGCGGGGAGCCAAAGTTACCCTCGTGGCTGGGGTGACGGAGAACTTGCCCACGCCCAGTGGAGCCGAGGTCGTTAGGGTGAAGACCGCTCGTGAGATGCAAGAAGCGGTAATGGAACATGCCACCACCGCAGACGTGGTCATCATGGCTGCAGCTGTAGCTGACTACCGCCCAGCAGAGGTGGCCGGATCGAAGATGAAGAAAGGCTCTGACGCTGATCTGTCGACGATTCAGCTCACCGAGAACCCGGACATCCTCGCCGGTGTGGTTGAGGCGCGGGCGCGCGGAGCCGTGGCGTCCACAACAAAGATCGTGGGTTTCGCGGCAGAAACCGGCGATGAGAACAGTAGCCCGCTGGACTTCGCTCGCAAAAAGCTACAGAAGAAGGGCTGCGATCTTTTGATGTGCAATGCCGTGGGCGAGGGCAAGGTTTTTGGCCAGCCGGATAGTGCGGGCTGGATCCTAAGCCCCAATGGAGAGGTCATCGAGGTGCCGCCTGGCCCGAAGACCGGGGTCGCTGCCGCGATCTGGAAGGTTGTATGCGAGACTAAAGCAACCACTACGTGACAAATACAGACAGCTTGGTCTAGTATGTGTCCATCGACTTAAGAGTCCTTAATAACTGATACCTAAAAAAGGAAAAATTCCACGTGTCTTTGCGCCTATTTAGCAGCGAGTCCGTCACCGAAGGGCACCCTGACAAGATCTGCGACGCGATCTCCGACAAGATCCTCGACGCATTGCTTGCCAAGGACCCAGAGGCACGCGTGGCCGTCGAAACCGTCGTGACCACTGGACTGGTTCACGTTGTCGGCGAAATCCGCACTACCACCTATGTAGAGATTCCCGCACTCGTACGCAAAACTCTGCTGGAGATCGGCTTCAACAGCTCCGATATGGGCTTTGACGGCTCTACCTGCGGCGTAAACATCGCAATCGGCGAACAGTCCCAGGAGATTGCGCAAGGAGTGGACACCGCCTTGGAGCACCGCTCCCAGAACGACGATGACGGCGCAGAGCTCGACGAAATCGACCGCCTGGGCGCCGGTGACCAGGGCCTCATGTTCGGCTATGCCACCAACGAAACCCCAGAATTTATGCCACTGCCGATCGCGCTGGCGCACCGCCTATCGCGGCGCCTGACCGAGGTGCGCAAGAAGGGCATCGTCCCGCATCTGCGTCCCGATGGCAAGACCCAGGTGACCTTCGCTTATGACGCAGAAGGCACCCCGGTTCGCCTGGATACGGTCGTGGTTTCCACCCAGCACGACGACGGCATCGAACAGGAGTGGCTACATGAGCAGATCCGCACCCACGTTGTTCAGTATGTGCTGGACGAGGCAGGATTGAGCGGCAATTTGGCCGACACAGACTACACGCTGCTGGTGAATCCCTCTGGGTCCTTCGTTCTGGGTGGTCCCATGGGTGATGCAGGCCTGACCGGCCGCAAGATCATCGTCGACACCTACGGCGGCATGGCTCGCCACGGCGGCGGTGCGTTTTCCGGAAAGGATCCAAGCAAGGTCGACCGCTCCGGTGCCTATGCCATGCGTTGGGTGGCCAAGAACATTGTGGCTGCCGGGCTGGCTGACCGTGCGGAGGTTCAGGTGGCCTATGCTATCGGCCGCGCAACGCCTGTTGGCCTGTACGTGGAGACCTTCGGCACCGAGACCGTTCCAGTGGAGGTCATTCAGGATGCCGTCCGCCAGGTATTCGATCTGCGCCCCGCTGCGATTCTTCAGGAGCTTGACCTCAAGCGCCCGATTTACGCCCAGACCAGCGCTTACGGCCACTTTGGCCGGACCGACCTGGACCTGCCGTGGGAGCGCACCGACCGAGTGGCTGCGCTGAAGAAGGCTGTCGAGGCCGCTCAGTAGCACGTAGCAGGTAGCAATTAGCACTGTGGAACAGCCCGTCGCGCGAGTCCTGCCGTTACTCGGCGTGCCACACCTAGATCGGCTTTTCGACTACGCGGTGCCGGAAAGCATGGATGCGCACGCCCAACCGGGTGTGCGCGTTCGCGTTCGCTTTTCCGGGCGACTCGTCGATGCCTTCGTTATTGAGCGGCGCCGACGGAGTGACCATCCCGGCGAGCTGCGATCACTGGAGCGTGTGATTAGCCCCCTGCGTGTGTTGCCGAAGCACCTATGGGAGCTGGTGAACGTTCTGGCGGATCGCTATGCCGGGGTGCGTTCGGATATTCTGCGTTCGGTTGTTCCCTCCCGGCATGCCTCAGCGGAAGAGGCGGGGTTGTTCGCCGATGGCGCGGCATGGGAAAACCTTGGTGCGAAGTTGCAGTCCGTCGAGCAGGCTTCCGCCGACTCCTATCAGGCCGCGGAGGAGGCCCTTACGCCTTACCCTCACGGTGGGGCGTTCCTTTCTGCGCTCGTCGAGGGCAAACCTGCCAGGGCTTGTTTATTGACGCCCCCAGGCCGCGACATCCCCACCCTCATCGCGGCCGTTGCAGCTGCCGTGGCCTGGAACACCGACGGTGGGGTCTTGGTGGTGGCACCCAACCAACGCTTGGTCGATCGCCTGGTAGCCGGTTTAAAAGAGCATATGAACACCGCACAGGTGATGGAGCTGACGGCCCAGGTCGGCCCCAATGCACGATACCGCCGCTACTTATCCGTTCTGGCAGGTCAAGCGCGGGTGGTGGTCGGTACCCGCTCAGCGGCGTTGCTGCCAATGCCCAAGCCCCGGTTAATGGTGCTGATAGGTGAGTCCGACGATAATCTGGTGGATCCGCGTGCACCGTATATCCATGCGCGCGAAGCACTGGCGCTGCATGCACAGCACACCGGGGCGGGACTGCTGATCGCTGGGGTTCATAGGTCGGCGGAAGTACAGCAGTGGGTGGATCGGAAACTGGTGTATCCCCTGTTGCCCACCCGAGATTCCTTACATGAGGCCATGCCATGGATCCGGGGATTAGGGGAGACGGACGGAGCGACGGAACGGGAGCTGCATGCGCCCGGGGCAAGAATCCCCTCCATGGCGTTTGCCGCTATACGAGAATGCCTGGATAATGACCTGCCCGCTCTGGTGCAGGTACCGCGCCGCGGGTACGCACCCGCGTTGGCCTGTGCACAGTGTCGCACCCCCGCGCGCTGCAGACACTGTAATGGGCCATTGGAACTGCCGACAAATGCGGATGCAGCTCCACCGCGCTGCCGGTGGTGTGGGCAAACTGCGGGGCTATTCACCTGTCCAAGTTGCGGTAACCACAGCGTGCGCTTGTCTGTCATAGGGCATGACCGGACCGTGGAAGAGTTGGGGCGGGCCTTTCCTGGTGTGCCAATCATCGCTAGCGGTGGCAAGCACGTAGTGGACAGCGTGAAGCGTCGCGGGAGCATAGTAGTAGCCACCCCGGGGGCCGAGCCCACTGTGGAAGACGGCCTCTATGGCGCAGCAGTTTTGGTGGATCCGTGGATTCTGTTGGGCAGACAAGACCTAAGAGCGGCTGAGACAGCGCTTCGGCATTGGATGGAAGCAGCATCACTTGTGGCGCCCCGAACGAATGGCGGCAAGGTTGTCTTCGCCGGCGCGGCCAGCCTCCCCACGGCTCAACAGCTTATTCGCTGGGATCCGGTCGGGGCAGCTCGTGCCGAACTTGCCCACCGCGCCGAGGCTGCCTTCCCTCCAGCTTTTGCCGTGGCTGCTGTCGACGGCACCAGTACGGCGATTGAAGGACTTGAATCCAACTGGGAGTTACCCCCGGGTGCGGAGACCTTAGGCCCCGTGGAGCTTCCACCCGGAGTGCGTTTGCCCGCCGGAATTGATAGCCACGACCCGCAAGCTCGGCAGGCCGCCAGGCGCATGCTGGTGCGGGTTCCCGCCGACCAGCACATTGCGCTGGGGCAAGCGTTGCGCAGCGCCCAATCGGTACGCACAATCCAGCGGGGCAGTCGTTCAACCCAACCCGACGCCCTGCGGGTTGTCATGGATCCTGTGCGGATCGGTTAGTGTTGATAACCATGACCGTGCTGAACATGCGCTACTTTGGGGACCCGGTCCTTAAGACCGTGGCGGACCCAGTGAAATCAGAACTTATTCAGGATGCGGGAACGCGTCGCCTGGTCGAGGACATGCTGGAGACCATGGATCACTTCGGTGGCGTGGGACTGGCCGCCAACCAGGTGGGTATCACTCGCCGCATTTTCGTCTTCGACTGCGATGGGGATCGCGGACATGTGATCAACCCGACTTGGGAGGCCGTGGGGGAGGAGACGCAAACCGGGGGCGAGGGTTGCCTTTCCATCCCGGACGTCGGCGGTGACGTCACCCGTGCCCAGCGAGTGCGCTTGCGTGGTACGACCGTCGATGGCGAGGAGATTGACCGCGAGGTTACGGACTTGCTGGCGCGTTGTGTGCAACACGAAACCGACCATCTTGATGGCGTGCTTTTCATCGAACACCTAGAGGCAGACCAGCGCCGAGAGGCCATGCGCCAAATTCGCGAATCGGAGTGGTTTAAACAGTGAAAATCGTCTTTGCCGGCACTCCGGAACCCGCCGCCGTGGCGCTAGAACACCTCATCGCCGATGAGCGTATCGAGGTCGTTGCGGTCGTTACCCAGCCCGACGCCAAGCGGGGACGTGGCCGCAGCCTGCGCCCATCTAAGGTCGCGGAAGTTGCGGAAAAGGCCGCCATCCCCACTTACAAATGGCCCAGCCTCAAAGCCGGTACGGAATCCGGTGACGAGGCCCGCGCGGTGCTTTCCAACCTCGCCGAACGCGGTGTGTCTGCCGCGGCAGTAGTGGCCTATGGCAACCTGATTCCTACCGACCTCCTCGACGTGTTTGAGCATGGATGGGTAAACCTGCACTACTCACTCCTGCCACGCTGGCGCGGTGCAGCGCCCGTTCAAGCAGCGCTGGCCGCTGGCGACGAGTACACGGGAGCATCCATCTTCCGTATCGAACAGGGGCTGGACACCGGCCCAGTCGCCGCCCAACTGACCCAGAAGATCGCCATTGAAGATACGGCAGACGACCTGCTGGCAAGTCTGACCTATGCCGGCCGCGAGCTACTGGCCGATGCCCTCATCGAGATGGATGATGGCTCTGCTGAGCTGTCCGCACAGGACGATGAGGCGGCTACACACGCGCCGAAGATTCACCCGGCTGATGCGCAAATCGATTGGAAGCAGCCCGCCGAAGTCATTCAGCGCACTGCCCGTGCTCACACTCCGGCGCCTGGTGCATGGACTTTGTTGGACGACCAACGGTTCAAGATCGGCATGCTGCTACCTACCTCACCCACGGACGCGTCAGAACTTGCTGAACTCGGTGCAGGTGATGTTGTGGCGTCGAACAAAAAAGTTTTCGTAGGCACGGGCACCAGCGCGCTAGAGATCACGCTGATCCAACCGCCGGGGAAGAAGATGATGGACGCGGCCGCCTGGGCGCGCGGTCAGCAGGAGTTGCTGGCGAAGCATCCGACCTTCAGCGCCCGGAACACAGAAGCGGAAACAGGGGAGTAATAGGAACATGGGAGGCTTCAGGGCGCGCTCTGAATCGGCGCGCAGCGGCGAACATAAACCCGCAAAGGCTACGGGCTACCAGCAACGCCGTCCCGAACATAGGCAGCGGAAAAGCCGTGCAAAGGGCTCCGGGGACAAGGTACGCGACGTCGTCTTTGGCGTATTACGGGCCGTCACAGTCGACGACGCTTTCGGCAACTTGGTGCTGCCCAAGGCGCTGCGGGAAGCAGGTATAAAGGGACGCGACGCCGCATTTGCCACAGAGCTGACCTATGGCACCCTGCGCGCACGCGGACTATTGGACGCAATCATCGCTGACGCTGCTGGGCGCCCGATTGAAAAGATCGACTCAGTAGCCCTTGATGCCCTCCGCATGGGCGCTTACCAGATCCTGCGCACACGGGTGGAGAACCACGCTGCCGTCAACACATCGGTGGAGTTGGTGAAAGCCCATGGCGCAGGCCAAGCATCCGGGTTCGTCAACGGGGTGCTGCGAGGGCTGACCCGGAAGAAGCCCGAAACATGGATCGAGCGAGTGGCGCCAGGTAATGAACTGGCAGACATAAGCTTGCGCAATGCACACCCGGAATGGATTGCCCAGGTATTCGCTGAGTCCCTGGGAGTGGATCCCGCTACCGAAGAAGGGCGCAGCGAACTCGAATATGCGCTGGCTACCGATGACGCGCGCCCGATTGTGCACCTGGCCGCCCGCCCCGGCCAGATTAGCGGCGAGGAGTTGGCACTGATCACCGGTGGTACCGAGGGCAGGTTCTCTCCCTACGCGGTCTATTTGGATGAAGGCGCCCCCGGCGACATCGCCCCGGTGCGCGAGGGGCTGGCTAGCGTACAGGATGAAGGTTCGCAGCTAATTGCCCTGGCTACGACCCGCGTACCTGTCGCTGCCGAATTGCCTGGCCGGTGGCTGGATCTCTGCGCGGGGCCGGGCGGCAAGACTGCGTTTATTGCCTCAGCCGCGCTGTCCGAGCAGGCGAGTGTGGATGCGGTGGAGATTGCCCAGCACCGCGCCACGTTGATCGAGCAGACTGTCCGCGAGTTTCCAGTGCGTGTGCACGTGGGCGATGGGCGGAAGTTGGAAGAGATCAAGAGCCTGAATATTCCGGAGGGTGGTTTTACTCGTGTACTGATCGACGCCCCGTGTTCCGGTCTCGGTGCGTTGCGTCGCCGCCCTGAGGCTCGGTGGACGAAGTCCCCAGAGGATGTTCCGCCGCTTGTCACGCTCCAGCGCGAGTTGCTGACCAGTGGCCTGGCTGCGGCTGCCCCGGGCGGAGTGGTGATCTACTCCACGTGCTCCCCGCACCCTAAGGAGACTACGGACGTGGTTCGCTCGGTCGCGGCACGTACCGGTGCGGAGATTCTGGACGTTACTGAGTACCTGCCTGAGCTGGCCGCCACGAACGTCGCCCAGACTAAGCCCTTTGTTCAGCTCTGGCCCCATATCCACGGCACCGACGCAATGTTCTTCGCCGCGCTGCGCCCGGCCAGCCGCCCCGCCGACAAGTAGAAAGGCTTTTGGTTCCAATGCCGAACCCCCGCACTTCCCGCACCCCGCTCATCGCCCCGTCGATCCTCGCCGCCGATTTCTCTGCCTTGGCCAGCGAAATTGGCCGAGTACCGAATGCAGACTGGTTGCACATCGACGTGATGGATAACCACTTCGTTCCTAACCTTTCTTTCGGTCTTCCAGTGGCCAAGTCGCTGCTTCCCCACACGGACAAGCACTTGGATGTGCACCTGATGATTGAGAACCCAGAGAAGTGGGCGGTGGACTATGCCGATGACTTCCAGTCCGTCACCTTCCACCTGGAAGCCGTGGCGGATGTCGACGCAGCTATTGTCTTGGCCGACAAGTTGCGCGGACACGGCACGGCGGCGGGCATTTCGATCAAGCCGAATACTCCGGTGGAGCCACTTCTGGATCATCTGGACAAGTTTGACCTCGTTCTGGTGATGAGTGTGGAGCCGGGCTTCGGCGGCCAGAAGTTTATGCCCGAGGTACTGGACAAGGTTCGCGCGCTGCGCAGCCGTATCGACGAATTAGGCCTAGATACTCTCATCGAGATCGATGGAGGCATTGGGCCGGAGACCGCTGCCGAGTCCGCCGCCGCGGGCGTGGACGTGTACGTTGCCGGCTCCAGTGTCTTCGGCAAGGAAGACCCCGCCGCGGCGGTTGATGAGATCCGCACTCGCGCCCAGTAGCTACATGGATCTTTCTCTGTTTTCCGACGCCCACCGCCTCGGCTGGCAGGCGACTCAGAAAGCTAGCCCGAACCCGCCGGTCGGTGCGGTGATCGAAGACTCTGCCGGGGTAGTGGTAGGCCGTGGCCATACACAACGCCCTGGCGCAGCACACGCTGAAGTGATGGCACTGCAGGAGGCCGGCGACCGCGCCCGCGGCGGCCGGGCGATTGTGACTTTGGAGCCCTGTAACCACACTGGCCGCACGGGTCCGTGTGCGCAGGCACTGATTGAGGCGGGTATTCGCCGCGTTGATTTTCTCTTCGCAGACCCGAACCCCACTGCGACTGGGGGCGCCGAGACTCTGCGCGCGGCCGGTGTGGAGGTTTTTGGTCCTTATCTGCCACAGCCGACTGCCCCAGGTGGTGCGACGCTGGTTCCGTGGACCCAGATGTACAGCGTGGAACCCTGGCTTATCGCGATGGCTGAGCAGCGTCCGCATGTTTGTCTCAAGATCGCCTCAACGGTGGACGGACGGGTAGCTGCGATAGATAAAACGAGCCAGTGGATCACCGGGGATGCTGCGCGTGTCGCTGCTCACGAAGACAGAACCCGTCGTGATGCAATCCTTGTCGGAACTGGTACCGTCGCCGCCGATAACCCTCGCCTATCTGCACGTGATGCACAAGGAAAGCCCTTTGCAGAGGACCTCCAGCCCCTGCGAGTGGTATTAGGAACCCGTGACGTTCCCACCGACGCACGGATTTTTGACGCTCCGGGACAGGCTGTCCACTTGCGCACTCGTGATGTACACGCTGCCCTTGCAGAGCTCTGGGAGCGCGATGTGCGCACGCTGCTGGTGGAGGGTGGTGCAGAGGTAGCTGCGGCTTTTATAGGCGCTGGGGTAGTGGACGAAGTGCAGTACTACGCAGCACCGGCAGTGTTGGGGGCAGGGGTGGCGTCGCTAAGCACGCAGCGAGGCGCCCTCGGCCAGACAATCGCAGATATCCTGCGCTTTGTGCCACGTGAGCTGGAGGTATTGGGTGGGGATATTCGCTGGACGATGACGGCGCCCGGACGTACCCCCTGACACTGGGAGTAACCCACAGTGGGCTAGTGTGTATGTAATCACATACATAAAACGTTAGGAGCGCGCATGTTCACCGGGATCATCGAGGAGGTCGGACAGGTCGCCGCTATTGACGCAGCGGGAGACTCGCTGCGGATGCGTTTCACTGTCCCCGGCGTGCTGGAGGATGCCAAGCGAGGTGATTCCATCGCGATTAATGGCGTGTGCCTGACTATCGCGGAGCTCGGCGCGGGCGAAAAGGCCGCAGAGTTCACAGCTGATGTGATGCAGGTGACGCTGGACTACAGTGCCCTGGGAAGCATCTCAGTGGGCGACCGGGTGAATGTCGAGCGTGCGATGGCCAGCGGCCAGCGCTTTGGCGGGCATATCGTGCAAGGACACGTGGACGGCACTGCCCAGCTGATCGAGCGGCGTCCCTCAGAGCACTGGGAAATTTTCCGCTTCCGTTTGGATCAACCGGAGCTGTCCCGTTACCTCGCCAAGAAGGGCTCGGTAGCGATCAATGGCACGTCGTTGACCATTGCTGAGGTCCCAGAGGTGCCGACAGTAGGGAAGAATGAAGAAGACTGGTTCGAAGTCTCCCTGATTCCCACCACACTGGCCGACACTATGTTGGGTGATCTGCAGCCGGGATCCCGCGTCAACGTGGAGTGCGATGTGCTTGCGAAGTACGTCGAACGGCTATCTCAGCATTGCGCGAACACCAACGGCCAGCAAAACTAACGCGAGAGGCAAGATCACGATGAGCACAAGCGAAAACCAGGACATTCAGCTGGACTCCGTGGAGCGTGCCATCGCCGACATCGCTGCGGGTAAAGCCGTAGTGGTCGTCGACGACGAGAACCGGGAAAACGAAGGCGACCTCATCTTCGCCGCCGAGCTAGCGACTCCCGAACTGATGGCCTTCATGGTGCGCCATAGCTCCGGCTATGTGTGCGTAGGCATGGATAGCGCCGAATGCGACCGCCTAGGTCTGCCGCCGATGGTTGCCCGGAACGAGGACGTCCGTGGCACCGCCTATACGGTAACGGTTGACGCCGCCGAAGGCGTGGACACCGGCATCAGCGCCACTGATCGAGCCCGTACAGTGCGGCTGTTGGCGGATCCTACATCCACCGCAGCGACCTTCAACCGCCCAGGCCACGTGGTTCCGCTGCGCGCCAAGCGCGGAGGCGTGCTGGTACGCCAGGGCCACACCGAGGCCGCGGTGGATCTGGCACGGGCGGCGAACCTGGCTCCCGCAGGGGCGCTGTGTGAGATCGTCTCAGAGGAAGATCCCACCACCATGGCCCGCCTGCCCGAGCTGCGACGCTTCGCCGACGCACACGGACTGGCTCTCATCAGCATCGAGCAGCTGCAGCACTGGCGCCGCCACCACACCCAAACCTTGGAGCGAGCAGTGGAAACGCGGCTGCCGACCAAGCACGGAGACTTCCGGGCGATCGGCTATGTCAACATCATCGATGGCACAGAGCATATCGCGCTAGTCAAGGGCGATCTCTCTACCGCAGGGGAGCAACCCGTCCCGGTTCGGGTGCATTCTGAGTGCCTTACCGGCGATATCTTCGGTTCGCGCCGCTGCGACTGCGGTGACCAGCTTTCCGCCGCGCTCGACTACATCGAGTCGAAGGGGCGTGGCGTATTGATTTACCTGCGCGGTCACGAGGGTAGGGGTATCGGTCTACTGCCGAAGCTCCGCGCGTATGTGCTGCAGGATGAGGGGCTGGACACCGTGGACGCTAATCTCGAGCAGGGGCTTCCAATAGACGCCCGCGAGTACAGCGCGGCAGCTCAGATTCTCAAGGATCTGAAGGTAGACACGGTTGCTCTGATTTCCAACAACCCGGACAAGATCCACGACCTCGCCAGCCACGGTGTTAACGTCGCCACCCGCATTCCGGTGGAGTTGCACCCCAATGAAGACAATGTGGTCTACCTTCGCACGAAACGGGACCGGATGGGTCACCAACTCGATACGCTGGACTGAAAAGCTCATATCGAAGTACCAAGGAGGAGCCCCTACCATGGCGCATAACGGAGTCGCCGATATCCACATCAAGGCCGGTTCTGCTTATGGCATGACTGTCGCAGTGATCAGCGCATCGTGGAATGCGGACATTACCGATCAGCTGCACCAACACTCGATTGCGACTGCTAAGGAAGCAGGTGCGCAGGTTACCGAATGGCGGGTCGCCGGGGCACTCGAGCTGCCTGTCGCGGTCGCCGCGGCATGTAAGCGTTTTGACGCCGTGGTGGCGAACGGTTGCGTGATTCGGGGTGAGACCGAACATTTCCGCGTGGTCTGTGATGCAGTGACCTACGGGCTTACGCGCGCCGGCTTGGACTCGGGCACTCCCGTTGGCAATGGTGTGCTTACTGTAGATACCCATGAGCAGGCGATCGACCGTGCCGGTGGCATGGATGCAAAGGAAAACAAGGGGCGCGACGCAGCGGTTGCGGCGATTCATACGGCTCTCGTACTGCGACAGATCGAGCGGGGCGTTTAGGGCTGCCCCGTGTCAACAGAGTAGGGTGGAATGCCGTGAGCGATAAGGATGAATGGGAGCTGGAGGTTTCCTCGCCGTTCTTGAAGAAGCTGGCGTGGATCCTGGTCGTTGTGGTCATGGCTGTGCATATTTTCATGGCCATCGTCGTGGCGGTGGGAGACACTGGCGTGACGGTAACGCGTGCCGATCAGTGGGGATTCATCGGCATTGGACTGGTCTTCTCTTTCGTTGCCCTCTCCCTCTTGCGTCCGCACGTCAAGGTAAATAGCCAAGGCGTGGAAGTTCGCAATATCGTCAACGGACAGTTCTATCCGTGGGAAATCATCCACGGATTGTCCTTCCCCCAAGAGGCCAAGTGGGCTCGCCTGGAACTTCCGGACTTTGAGTTCGTCCCCATGATGGCCCTTAACATCTACGATAAGCAGCTCATCGCGCAGCGTGTAGAGAACTTCCGCCAGCTGGAAGACCGATACATGCCATTTGACGAGTAACTTTGAGCAGCGTTTCTTACCGCCCCGAGCCCGGGAGCATCCCCACCGATCCTGGCGTCTACACTTTTCGCGACGCCGACGAACGCGTCATCTACGTCGGTAAGGCCAAGAACCTACGCGCCCGTCTGTCTAATTATTTCCAGGATCTCAGCCAGCTACACCCGCGTACCCGCGCCATGGTGCAATCGGCGAGCCATGTTCAATGGACTGTTGTTTCCAGCGAATTGGAGGCACTGAACCTCGAATACACCTGGATTAAGCGCTTTAACCCCCGGTTTAACGTCATGTACCGGGACGATAAGACCTATCCCATGCTGGCGATCAGCGTTAAGGAAGAGATTCCACGGGCATTTATGTACCGCGGTCCCCGGCGCAAGGGCGTGCGTTACTTTGGTCCCTATCCCAAGGCCTGGGCGATCCGTGAGACACTTGAGTCTTTGACGCGCGTCTTTCCTATTAGAACGTGTTCAGCTGGGGTGTATAGGCGTCACGAAGCTTTGGGAAGGCCGTGTCTACTCGGCTATATCGATCGGTGCAGCGCCCCGTGCGTGGACAAGATCACTCCCGAAGGTCACCGGGCGCTCGTCGACCAGTTCTCCAGCTTCTTGGCTGGCAACACCGAACCAGTGCTGCGTAGGGTGCGCAAGGAGATGGAGGAGGCTGCCGAAAACCTAGACTTTGAGCGAGCAGCCGCGCTGCGCGATCAACTGCAGGCCATGCAAAAATCAATGGAGCGGCAGGCGGTGGTATTTTCCGATAAGACCGACGCCGACCTCATCGCTTTCGTCACCGATGAGTTGGAGGCGGCGGTGCAGATTTTCCACGTCCGAGGGGGACGTATCCATGGCCAGCGGGGGTGGGTCGTCGAGCGCGAGGATCTGAGCGAGGAGCGGCTCGTTGCGGACTTCATTACCCAGTTCTACGGGGAGACCGCGGAACTGGCTAAGGCCACAGAGACTCAGGTCGGTGGCGCATCCGGACCGGAGGTGGATAGGGAACTTGCCCGCGCGATCAACCCTGCGTCCACACAGGATCTTGGCGACCTGGTGGGTGATGTGCAGGTCACGCCTGTGCCACGAGAAATTCTTGTACATGTCTTGCCGGAAGAAGCCCCGGATTTGGCTGAATGGTTAACAAGCCTGCGCGGTTCCAATGTGGAAATCAGGGTGCCACAGCGCGGTGACAAAAAGGCGCTGATGACCACTGCAGAAACGAACGCCACACAGGCGTTGGCGCAGCATAAGCTGAAGAGGGCGGGCGACATTACGGCACGTTCGGCAGCTTTGAAGGAGCTGCAGGAGGCACTGTGGATGGACGAATCTCCGCTGCGTATCGAGTGCACCGATATTTCGCATATCCAGGGCACTGATGTCGTGGCCAGCTTGGTGGTTTTCGAAGACGGTCTGCCTAAGAAGGCCGATTACCGCCGCTATAAGATCCGCGAGGCTGCCGGTGATGGACATTCCGACGATGTAGCTTCCATTGCGGAGGTGGTGCGTCGTCGTTTCAAGCGCTATCACCAGGACAAATCCGCTGTTCCCGCTGGCGACGACGGGGGAGACCTGCTCGACGGCGAGGCGGACCTCGAACACACGGACACGGCAAAGCAGAAGTTCGCTTACCCGCCCCAGCTATTCATTGTGGATGGTGGCCTTCCACAGGTGAATGCGGCCCAAAAGGTCTTGGATGAGCTTGGAGTCAACGACGTAACTCTCGTAGGCATCGCTAAACGTCTGGAGGAAATCTGGGTTCCTGGCGAGGAGTATCCCATTATTGTTCCCCGCAACTCGCCAGCTCTATACCTAGTACAGAATCTCCGCGACGAAGCCCACCGTTTCGCCATCAATTTCCACCGCCAACAGCGCAGTGCCCGCATGCGACGCAGCAAATTGGACGATATCCCGGGACTCGGGCCGAAGCGCCGTAAGCAACTGGTTAAGGAGTTCGGCTCCGTGGCGAAGGTGAAGCAGGCCAGTGTGGAGGACATCGCCGCGCTTCCGGGCTTTGGGCCGAAGTTGGCACAACTTATTCACGACGCCCTCAATGCTGGGTAGGATCGGGAAGTATGAGCGCATCAACGCAGCAAGAGCCCAGTTTGATATTGATCACGGGCATGTCTGGGGCAGGGCGTCGAGCTACCGCCGCAGCCCTGGAGGAGCTCGGGTGGTACGTCGCGGACAACCTTCCGCCCGAGCTCATCGTGCGAATGGTTGAGCTTAGTTTCTCCCCGGATTCGCCCATCGAGAAGTTGGCCATCGTCACCGACGTCCGCTCCCGCGATTTCGCCGGCAGCCTCACCAGTGTCCTGCACGATCTCCATACCGGAGGCCGTCGCCCTACAGTGCTTTATTTGGATGCCACGGATGAGGCACTGATTGCGCGCTTTGACGCTGTGCGCCGCACCCACCCGCTGCAACAAAAGGGCACGTTGCAGGACGGTATTGACCGTGAACGCGAAATGCTCGCCAGCATCCGCGAACGTGCTGACATCGTTTTGGATACCACCGACCGGAGCATCCACGATCTGCGCCGTGAATTGGAGAAGTTTTTCGCAACCGCGGATCACTCGAGTGTCCGCATTAATCTGCAGAGTTTCGGCTTTAAGCACGGACCGCCCAAGGATATTGACATACTGCTGGACGCTCGTTTCCTGCCGAACCCGTACTGGGATCCGCAGCTGCGCCCATTTAAAGGTATTGACGCCCCCGTCTCCGACTTTGTCCTGTCTCAATCCGGGGCCGAAGATTTCCTCGACCACACCGTGGGACTCATCCACTCCGTACTGCCGGGATACCGCAAAGAGGGCAAGTTCTTCGTATCCGTAGCCATCGGCTGCACTGGTGGCCACCACCGCAGCGTGGCGATCGCTGAGGAACTAACCCGCCGGCTGGCAAAAGACGGTGTACTCGTAAACCTTTCCCACCGAGACTTGGAACGTTAGGGGTGAAAAGCAACATGACGCATAACGAAAACTCTTCCCCGAAACCAATCGCGCGGATGGCTTGCCTGGGCGGCGGACATGGCCTTTTCAATACTCTGCGTTCGGCGCGCACCATCGCGGATTATGTTGCCGCCATTGTGACGGTGGCCGACGACGGAGGATCGTCAGGACGCATTCGTCGTGAGTTGGGTTCTCTACCGCCAGGTGATCTGCGCATGGCGCTAGCGGCGCTCACTCGCGATAACGAGCGCGGACGCATGTGGGAAGACGTGATTCAACACCGCTTCGGCGGTTCTGGCGCGCTCAAAGGCCACGCACTCGGCAATTTCCTTATCACTGGTCTGGCGCAGGTTATGGGAAGTGAGCTAAAGGCGCTGGACGAGATTGGTCGACTCCTCGGCATCGAAGGGCGAGTCATCCCGATGAGCAACGAGCCGCTGGATCTGGAGGCCGAAGTGCTCGGGCTGGAAGAAGACCCACGGGAGGTTGTCGCCGTGCGCGGGCAGGTTGCCGTTGCATCCACGTTGGGGGAGGTGCGCCGAGTGAAGCTCTACCCCGTGGATCCGCCAGCGTCTCCGGAGGCCGTCGAGGCGATTCTTAATGCCGATTTGGTCTCCATGGGACCGGGATCCTGGTTTTCCAGTGTGATCCCGCACCTTCTCGTCCCCGGAATCGTGGATGCTCTCAACCAAACTAAGGCGGTAAAAGCGCTGGTCTTGAACTTGGTTCCGGAACCTGGGGAGACCGCCGGGATGTCTTTGGAACACCATATCCATATGGTGCGACAGCATTGCCCCAGCTTGAAGATTGACGTTGTCATCGTCGATCTGTCGACGATGCCCGTGGCCAGCGCTCGGCGTCATATCGAAAGGGCAGCGGCAGCACTGGGCGCGAAAGTGATCTACCGCGACGTGCGGGAGGACGACAACCGCGGGCGATGGACCGACCGTCACAATCCGACCAAACTCGCTGCGGTTCTGCATGAGGTTTCAGGCGGCGTGCAAGACCTGCCGGAGCGAGAATAGCTAGCTCGGCTATAATTGGGTGCCCTGTGTGCAAGTTGGGAAGGAAGGACAGTCCGTGGCACTGACGGCCGATGTGAAGGCAGAACTAAATCGAGTTCTGGTGACTCGCCATGATGTGATGACCGCGGAGGTTGCCAGCCTGCTGCGGTACACGGCTGCCTTGCACCTGGTGGGCAAGAAGATCGTCGTGGAGTCCGAGGTGGACTCCGCAGATACGGCTCGTCGCCTCACAGACATGGTGGAGCAGCTCTACAAGATCGAACCGGAGCACCAGATTATCGGTGCGGGCAATCTTCGTCGCAGCCCTCGGCATGTGCTGCGGTGGACTGAAGGTGGCATGGAGCTGGCACGTCGCACCGAGTTGATCGACCGCGTAGGGCGTCCAGTACGAGGCTTGCCGCGATTCATTATTGGCGGCACCAAGGATCAATGTGTAGCCGCCTGGCGAGGTGCTTTCCTGGCGCATGGCTACATTACGGACCCGGGACGTTCGTCCGCGCTGGAGGTGCAGACGCCGTCGAATGAGGCCGCTCTGGCACTGGTCGGCGCCGCACGCCGTATTGACGTGACTGCAAAGACGAAGGAAGCCAGGGGAGTCAACCGCGTCGTGATTCGCGACGGCGATTCCATCGGACGGCTCCTCATGCTGATGGGTGCTCAAGAGACCCGCGAAATATGGGAGAAGCAGCGCCGGAACCGCGAAAATCGGGCAAAAGCGAACCGCCTGGCGAACTTCGATGATGCGAATCTGCGCCGCAGTGCCCGCGCCGCAGTGGCCGCTGCCGCCCGCGTGGAGCGTGCCTTGGAGATCCTGGAAAACGATGTGCCCCAGCACCTGGCCGAAGCCGGACAGTTGCGGGTGGAACATAAGGAAGCCTCACTGGAGGAGCTCGGTCGCCTTGCAGAGCCACCGATGACCAAGGATGCCGTGGCAGGTCGCATTCGACGCCTGCTTTCAATGGCTGATAAACGCGCCGAGGAACTGGGATTACCGGACACACATTCCGCTGTCACCTCGGAGTTGTTCAACGACGTTGATTGATTTCTAACCCCGTAGAAGTCAGCACGGATACCCCCATCGCATATGGGATAAGAATCGCTGCGAACCCTAGGAGGCGCAGGTACTCTCGGAGGTGTCGGCGTGAGGGTCGAGGGCTTGGAGTTTTGAGCCGTAGGCCTTGGCGTCTAGCTCGAAGAAAAATAGACGCAGTTTTTAGGAGTTCAACTTATGACTATCCGTGTTGGCATCAACGGTTTCGGCCGAATCGGCCGTAACTTCTTCCGCGCAATCCGTTCCCAGGGCGCTGACCTGGAGGTTGTGGGCATCAACGACCTGACTGATAACAAGACGCTGTCTGTCCTGCTGAAGAACGACTCCGTTATGGGTCGCCTGGATGCTGAGATCGAGTACGACGACGAGTCCATCACCGTCGACGGCAAGCGCATCGCCGTTTCTGCTGAGCGCGACCCGAAGAACCTGAACTGGGGCGAGCTGGGTGCGGACATCGTTATCGAGTCCACCGGTTTCTTCACCGATGCTGAGGCTGCCAAGGCACACATCGACGCGGGCGCTAAGAAGGTCATTATCTCCGCTCCGGCGAAGAACGAGGACGCTACCTTCGTCGTTGGTGTAAACCACACCGACTACGACCCGGAGAACCACCACATCATCTCCAACGCCTCCTGCACCACCAACTGCCTGGCTCCGCTGGCCAAGACTCTCGACGAGGAGTTCGGCATCGTCAAGGGCCTGATGACCACCGTTCACGCTTACACCGGCGACCAGCGCCTGCACGACGCTCCGCACAAGGACCTGCGCCGCGCCCGCGCCGCAGCCGTTAACCTGGTTCCGACCTCCACTGGTGCTGCAAAGGCCGTTTCCCTGGTTCTGCCGCAGCTGAAGGGCAAGCTGGATGGCTACGCAGTGCGCGTTCCGGTTATCACCGGCTCCCTGACCGACCTGACTTTCGAAGCTGAGAAGCCGGTCACCGTCGAGGCTGTCAACGCTGCACTCAAGAAGGCAGCCGAGAATGAGCTGAAGGGGATTGCGAAGTACTCCGATGACGCTCCGCTAGTCTCCACCGACATCGTGGGTGATTCTCACTCCTCTATTTTCGACTCTGGCCTGACCAAGGTCATCGACAACCAGGTCAAGGTTGTCTCCTGGTACGACAACGAGTGGGGCTACTCCTGCCGTCTGGTCGACCTGGCAACCTACGTCGGCGAGCGCCTCTAATTAGGCCTTGTCCGCAAAGCTATAAGGATTACGGGTTCGGCTCCGATCGCCGCACGTGTCGCGCGTCGCGGGGTCGAGCCGGCCCGTTTTCTCATGTAGCCCCCACTCTCTACCTTCATTAACCACCCAAATAGAAACTTTTTAAGGAGCTTCCCATGGCCATCAAGACCGTTAAAGACCTGATCAACGAGGGCGTCCAGGGACGCCATGTTCTGGTTCGTGCGGACCTGAATGTCCCGCTGTCTGACGGCAATATCACCGACCCGGGTCGTATCGATGCTTCCGTACCTACGTTGAAGGCTCTGTTGGAAGCCGGAGCTCGCGTCGTTGTCTCCGCCCACTTGGGTCGCCCCAAGGGTGAGTTCAAAGAGGAGTTCTCCCTGGCTCCCGTCGCGGAAGCTCTCGCTGAGCGCCTAGACCAGTGGGTACCGGTAGCCACTGACGTCACCGGCGAAGATGCTCACGAGCGCGCCAACGGCCTTGACGACGGTGACATCCTGCTGCTGGAGAACGTTCGCTTCGATGCCCGCGAGACCTCTAAGGACGAGGCAGAACGCGCTGAATTCGCGGCCGAGTTGGCTGCCCTCACCGGTGACAATGGTGCCTTTGTCTCCGATGGCTTCGGCGTGGTTCACCGCAAGCAGGCCTCCGTCTACGATGTGGCCAAGAAGCTGCCGCACTACGCAGGTGGTCTTGTCGAGGCCGAGCTGAACGTGCTCCGCCGCGTGTCGGCGACCCCGGAAAAGCCCTACGCCGTTGTGCTGGGTGGTTCCAAGGTGTCTGACAAGTTGGGCGTCATCGAGGCACTTGCACCGCGCGTGGACAACCTCCTGATCGGCGGTGGCATGTGCTTCACCTTCCTCGCGGCACAGGGCTACTCGGTTGGCGGCTCTTTGCTGCAGGACGACATGATCGACACCTGCAAGGATCTGCTGAAACGCTTCGGTGACGTCATTGTTCTGCCCACCGATGTAGAGGTCGCCGAGCGTTTCGACAAAGACGCCGACCACCGCACCGTCGACCTGAACTCCATCCCGGAAGGTTGGATGGGTCTGGACATCGGCCCGGACTCCGTTCAGCTGTTCTCCGAAATCTTGGCCAAGTCCAAGACCGTGTTCTGGAACGGCCCGATGGGCGTATTCGAGTTCCCAGCCTTTGCGGCGGGTACGCGGGGTGTTGCCGAGGCAATTATCGACGCCACCGGCGGCGGTGCATTCTCGGTCGTCGGCGGTGGCGACTCGGCCGCGGCTGTTCGCACCCTGGGCCTGGGAGAGGAAGGTTTCTCCCACATCTCCACTGGCGGCGGTGCCTCCCTGGAGTTCCTGGAGGGCAAGGAACTTCCCGGCGTTTCCGTCCTGGAAAGCTAAACACACCCCGTACGTTCCAGAAGTACTAAGCAGTAAGCACAGTAGAGAGGCATTGACACAATGACCGCACGCAAGCCACTTATCGCCGGCAACTGGAAGATGAACCTGAACCACTATGAGGCTATTCAGGTCGTGCAGAAGTTCGTCTTCGCACTGCCGAAGGAGTACTACGAGTCCGTGGATGTGGCCTTTATCCCGCCGTTCACGGATATCCGCTCCGTCCAGACTCTGGTGGATGGCGACAAGCTGGAGATTACTTACGGTGGCCAAGACGTATCCCAGCACACTTCGGGTGCTTACACCGGTGAGGTATCCGGCGCAATGTTGAAGAAGCTGGGCTGCACGTGGGCCATCATTGGCCACTCCGAGCGTCGCCAGTACCACGGAGAGACCGACGAAACCGTAGCAGCCAAGGCTCGCGCAGCACTGGATAATGAACTGCAGCCGATTGTCTGCGTGGGCGAACAGCTGGATGTCCGCGAAAAGGGCGAGCATGTCGAGTTCGTTAAGAACCAAACCAAGGCCTCCCTGGCGGGACTGTCCGCTGAGGACCTTTCCAAGACCGTCATCGCATATGAACCCGTCTGGGCAATTGGCACCGGCAAGGTTGCCTCTGCCGAGGATGCACAGGAAGTCTGCCACGCGATCCGTGAGCTCGTCGCCGAGCTAGCTGGCGAGGAGGTCGCTGGTGGTATTCGCATTCTCTACGGTGGTTCGGTGAAAACCGATTCCGTCGGAGAGCTGGTCAGCCAGCCAGACGTGGATGGCGGTCTCGTCGGCGGAGCGTCGCTAAACGGCGAAGACTTCGCACGCCTGGCAGCGGCCGCAGCAAAGGCGACGGCCTAACACAATGAGCAACGACACGATCCGCGGCACCGCCATTCCCGTCGCTCCTGATGAAATCGCCCACCCAGAGATCAGCCCCACGGTGCGAGACGATACCCGCTACCTGGGGCGGATCCTGGGAGAGGTAATCCGTGAGCAGGAGGGCGAGTACACTTTCAACCTCATCGAAAACTCCCGGCGTGCAGCTTTTGACCTGCGCTACGGAGAGATGCAGATTGAGCAGCTGGCCGAGCAGTTCAACTCACTGCCGACGGAGAAGGCGCTGCCAGTGATTCGTGCATTCTCGCACTTCGCTTTGATGGCGAATCTGGCGGAAGATCTCTATGTCGAACGGGTTCGTGACCTTGAGGAGGATCGGGGCAATACCGCCCCGCGCTCCACCCTGGCGTATACGTGGCAGGAACTTCACAACCGGGAGGTGCCGGGGGAGAAGGTCGCCGAAACTATGGCGAATGCCCTTGTAGCGCCTGTCCTCACGGCGCACCCAACAGAGACCCGCCGCCGGACCGTGTTCGATGTGCAAACCGACATCATGAAGATGATGCGTCGGCGCGCACGCGTGCTCAAAGAACTCAAACTTAACCCCGACTCCGTCCGCGCGGCTCGCCAACTGACGCAGATTGAGCTGGTAATTCGCCGCCGCATGACGCTACTGTGGCAGACCTCCCTGATCCGTAGCGTGCGTCCGCGTATCGAGGACGAGATCAAGGTGGGATTGCGCTACTACGGCATCAGCCTGCTGAGCGAGATTCCGGCGATCAACCGTCGCGTCAATGAGCATATGAAAGAGCAGTACGGAGATACCGTGCCCCATACTGCCATCGTGCGCCCCGGTTCGTGGATCGGTGGCGACCACGACGGTAACCCCTATGTCACTGCAGAAACGGTCAGTATCGCCACGACCGCGGCCGCCCGCACTGTCTTCGACCACTACCAGAAAACCATTTACGCGCTCGAGCACGAGCTCAGTCTGTCGTCGCGGTTTATCGACACCACCGAGGCGCTTGAGCAACTAGCCGATCGTGGCCACAATGACGTTCCTTCCCGCGTGGATGAGCCTTTCCGCCGCGCCCTGCACGGCATGCGCGGACGCGTGGCAGCGACGGCCAAACAAACCCTCGGGGAGCCGGTGGTGTCCGGCGGCATTCACAAGGGACACGAGCCCTACGCGGATCCGGAGGAGCTTCTGGCCGACATCGATACGGTGGATGCTGCGCTACGCCACTCGATGGACGATCTTCTGGCCGACCACACCTTGGCTGACCTGCGCGAGGCCGTTGAAACTTTCGGCTTTAACCTCTACGCACTGGATCTGCGACAGAACTCGGAAAGCTTCGAGAACGTCCTGACCGAGGTCTTTGCCCGCGCCGGTGTCGCTGAGAACTACGCGGAGCTGGATGAAGACAACAAGATCAAATTGCTTCTGCGCGAGCTGGCCAGCCCACGTCCACTAGCGGATCCGGGCGCCGAATGGTCCGAGGAAACTGAACGTGAGCTAGGTATTTTCCGCGCAGCGGCACAAGCAGCAAAGAAGTTCGGAACTGATGTGGTTCCGCACTGCATCATCTCTATGGCATCGTCTGTTTCCGACGTTATCGAGCCGATGATCCTTCTGAAAGAAGTGGGACTTATCCAGGCAAACGGTGATCACCCCCGGGGTTCGGTGGATATCATCCCGCTGTTTGAGACCATCGACGACCTCGCTGGGGGTGCGGACATCATGCGCGAGCTGTGGAAGCTCCCGCTCTACCGCAACTACGTCGCGGAACGCGGAGATACCCAGGAGATCATGCTGGGTTACTCTGATTCCAACAAGGACGGTGGTTACTTCGCTGCCAATTGGGCGCTGTACGACGCCGAACTGGAGCTTGTGGCCGCCTCCCGCGAAGCAGGACTATTCCTGCGTCTCTTCCACGGACGCGGTGGAACCGTCGGTCGCGGTGGCGGTCCATCCTACGACGCGATCCTGGCGCAGCCGCAGGGTGCTGTGCAAGGTGCCGTACGCATCACTGAACAGGGCGAGATTATCTCCGCTAAATACGGCGATCCCGCGAACGCCGCCCGAAACCTGGAGGCTCTCGTCGCCGCCACACTGGAGGCCAGCCTGCTGCCCGTCGACGATCTCGGCAATCCGGAGGAGGCCTTCGCCACCATGCGCCAGGTCGCCGAAGAATCGCGCAAGGCATACTCCGCGCTTATGCACGAAGACCCGGGCTTTATCGAATACTTCACCACCTCCACGCCATTGACAGAGATCGGCAGTTTGAACATCGGTTCCCGCCCATCGTCGCGCAAACAAACCACCGCCGTATCGGATCTGCGCGCCATCCCCTGGGTACTCAGCTGGTCGCAGTCCCGCGTAATGTTGCCTGGTTGGTTCGGCGTCGGCAGTGCCTTAAAGCGCTGGATCGACGGCGGTACCTCTGTCTCTGGTGACGCCACCTCGCGCCTCAACTACCTGCGGGATCTGCACAAGCGTTGGCCTTTCTTCGCCTCGGTGTTATCCAATATGGCGCAGGTGATGTCAAAGGCCGACCTGTCGATTGCACGGCTTTACTCCGAGCTCGTGGCGAACAAGGACGCAGCGGAGCGAATCTTCCGTGTGATCGTGGAGGAGTACAAGCTGACAGTGGAGATGTTCCTGCAGATCACTGAACGGGACACCCTGCTGGCAGATAACCCGGAGCTGGTGAGCTCGGTGCGCAACCGCTTCCCATACCTGGTGCCTTTGAACCTGTTGCAGGTGGAGCTGCTGCGTCGCTACCGAGCCGGTGATGATTCCGATAGCGTACGTTCTGGGATTCAGCTGACCATGAATGGCCTCGCCACTGCGCTACGCAACTCCGGCTAGGCTTCTGCCGCGTGGCGGGTTGTCACTTCAGGGCCACAGCGGGTAAATTCGTGGTGTTAAACAAAAGGTTTAGTAAGTCGATTACGAAGAAGAGTTGAGGGTAGGGCATTGATCCTAACGCTACAGATCATCCTGGTTGTCACCAGCTTGCTGATGGGCCTGTCCGTTTTGCTGCACAAAGGTAAGGGTGGAGGCCTGTCCAGCCTGTTCGGTGGCGGCATGCAGTCCAACCTGTCCGGTTCCACCGTGGCGGAGAAGAACCTGGATCGTCTGACTGTGGGTACCGCCGTTATCTGGCTGATCTCTTTGATTGCACTGAACCTAGTTCTGCACTACGGCCTGGGATAACCCACAGCCCCCTAAACCCCCTAGAAGCAACAATCTAAAGCAGTGGGTTAGCTTCCTTGTCTACCCACAGCAGCGTTGCCTCGATACCCGAGGCCAAGGCTGCGGGCCACTCGGCGCCATTACCGCCGTCAAACACCTGGCTCGCAGCCTCTTTCTTTTCCGCACCACAGACCAGCAACCACACTGCTCGGGAACGGTTCACCGCCCGCATAGTCAGGCTAATACGCTCCGCCGGAGGCTTCGGGCATTCGCGGACAGACACTACAGAACCTTCGGCATGTAGTAGCGCGTCAGTGTGAGGGAATAGCGAGTTGATATGCCCTTCTGGCCCCATGCCCAACAGGTGAATGTCAAAGCCCTCCGGCGCGACCTGATCTACTGTCTTCCCATAAAACTCAGCCGCCGCATCCAGCGCTGGCCCATCCGCCTGCTCGCCTGCCGCCAGGGCGGGGAAGCGGAACACATTTAGAGAGGGAATGTCCACGTGTCGAAGCAACGCGTCAAAAGCTTGTTTATCATTGCGCTCCGGGTCGCCGGCGGGCAAGAAACGCTCGTCGCCGAAGAAGACATACACCTGTGACCAGTCGATCCGGGTGACAGGAAAGTCCTCCGCCGTCTGCTTTGCCGCGTGATCCAGTGCAGCAATCTCTGAAAGAGTAGCAATGCCCGCGCCACCGCCGGTCAATACCACCCGGACAATGCCATCACCGGTGACTGTTTCCCCGGTACGCTGCAGTTCAGCTACGGTGTTGATGAACTCACGGGCCGCGGCAGTAGCGAGATCCTGCTTGTTGTCACGGGGTCGCAACTCGATACCGGTCTTCTCACTGACAACTGCGTCGTGGCTGTGATCGTGTGTGGGCTTCATCGTAGAGACTCCTGACCGTCGAAGTTGTTGTAGGTATCGCGGGCGTCGCGGGAGGTCCAGCGATCTAGCTTGTCCTCCTGTGCATCCGTTGTCTTAACACCGCGGAACTGGGAATTCCGTGGACCTCGGTCGGGCCTGTTTACCCGCACCAGGCCACGCAACGCATGGCCAAAGGCATAATCCGGGTCGAGGTGGCGCAGCTCTTCGGCCAGGCAATCGGCAAGGGCACGCCTGCCGAGGGTGACCATGGAATTCTGGTCACCGACGGTCAGCGAGACCGTGTTGGCGTCAATAACCTCCACCTCAATGGCACCCACCTGGCGATGCAGCACCGCCTTTTCGATCGAAATCAGTCGATCGCCGTCCGCATCCTCACTGAACCGACCTTCGACCGTGACGTGCCTGGTCACCGGAACGTCCAAACGCTCGGCGAGCCATCCGGCGGCAATGTCTACGGAAGGATCGTGCTTCGGCCCCCAGACCTCTGCGGAAACAATGGCATGGTGCGGAGGCTGATCCAGTGCAGAGGCCAATAGTCCGCGCCATAGGGTGATACGGCTCCACACCATGTCGGAATCGCCGCGGGTATACGTCATGCGACGGCGGTAGAGGGCATCCTCGTCCTCGTCCGTGAGAGAGTCCGTGATACGGCGGGTAGCCAGCGCGCCGATGGGATCGGCCGCCGGGTTACGCGGACCGGTCGCAGGCCACCAGGCCACAATCGGAGTATCGGGCAGCAACAACGGAGTCACGACCGAGGCGCGGTTGGCCGACAGCTCTCCGTGCAGGTGCATAATGATGATCTCTGACGCACCCGCATCTCCGCCGATGCGCAGCTGGGCATCCAGCAATGGCTCTTCGCTGCGGTGCATCACCAACACGATGACACGTGCAGGGTGCTCGCGGGACGCGTCATGTGTGGAGCTAATGATTCGATCGAGATCATCCTCCTCGTTAGCTACCACGATCAGGGTAAGGACGCGGCCGCTTGTAACGTCGCCGCGCTCCTCACGCAGCGCACGGATGCGGTGTTCAATGTCTTTGGTCTTGGTGTTCGGTAAGTCGATAATCATGGGCGTTGAAGTGCGCGCTCCTCACGCGGGTGGGGACGGTGCGGGTAGGGGTCTGGCGGTTTCTAGGGTGCTTCTACGGACGACGCCACTGCCGTCCCGACCGGGACAGAATCTCTTCGGCGCCCTTTGGCCCCCACGTGCCGGCGGGGTAGTCCTCTGGGCGCCCATGCAGCGCCCAGTAATCCAGGATCGGATCGAGGATTCTCCAGGACAGCTCAACTTCCTCGTTGGTGGGAAAGAGGCTGGCTTCGTCCAATAGGGCATCCAAAATCAAACGTTCATAGGCTTCGGGCGACTCTTCGGTAAAGGCCTCGGAGTAGCTGAAGTCCATGTTGACATCGCGCACCTCCATAGCCGATCCCGGGACCTTGGAGCCGAAACGCACCAGCACGCCCTCTTCGGGCTGCACGCGGATGACCAGCATGTTGTTACCCTGGGCAGTGGTTTGTCCGGGGCCAAATGGCAGGTGAGGGGCTTCCTTGAAAACAATGGCGATCTCCGTCACGCGGCGCCCCAGGCGTTTGCCGGTGCGCAGGTAGAAGGGAACACCCGCCCAACGGCGCGAAGCGATTTCGAAAGTAGCGGCGGCATACGTTTCGGTAGTGGATTCCGGGTCGAAGCCGTCCTCTTGGCGCAGCCCCTTCACCGGAATCGAACCCTGCCAGCCGGAGGTGTATTGTCCACGGGCCGTGGTCTGCGCAAATGGACCCACTGGGCTCGTGGCGCGGAGAACCTTAACCTTCTCTGCCTGCAACTCGGACGGGTTGAACGTCACCGGCTCTTCCATAGCAATCAGCGCCAACAACTGCAGCAGGTGGTTTTGGATCACGTCGCGGGCCGCACCAATGCCGTCGTAGTAACCCGCACGGCCTCCCAGACCGATGTCCTCAGCCATGGTGATCTGCACATGATCCACGTAATGCGCATTGAACATCGGGTCGAAAAGCTGGTTGGCGAAGCGCAGCGCCAGGATGTTCTGCACTGTCTCCTTGCCCAGGTAGTGGTCGATACGGAACACGCTGGATTCCGGGAACACGCTGTTTACGATCTCATTGAGCTCGTGGGCGGACTGCTCATCATGGCCGAATGGCTTCTCAATAACCACGCGTCGCCAGCCATTGTGCAGCTCGCCCAGTTCCGGATCTGGCTTCGCCAAGCCCGACCGTTCTAGCTGGTGGCATACGCTGGGGAAGTGGTCCGGGGGTACCGAAAGATAATAAGCCCAGTTGCCAGCAGTGCCGCGTTCGTTATCGATCTCACGGGTTTTCTCCGCGAGGGCGTCAAAAGCAGCGTCCGTGGTGAAGTCACCAGTGACAAAGAAGATGCCTTCGGCCAGCCGCTCCCAGACATTCTGGCGCCACGGGGTGCGCGCCCGCTCCTTGACTGATTGCAGAACCTGCTCTTCGAACTCTTCCTTGGACCAATCACGACGACCGTAACCGATCAGACTAAAACCCGGCGGCAGCAGGCCACGGTTGGCAAGGTCGTACACAGCAGGCAGCAGCTTCTTGCGTGCTAGGTCACCGGTCACGCCGAAAATCACCAAGCCACAGGGCCCGGCGATGCGGGGAAGGCGCTTGTCCAATTCATCGCGCAGCGGATTGCGCCATTCCTCGGCGGAAAAAGGTAGTTGCACTTGTTTAAAGTCCTCTGTTACGTGGGGTAGTCGGGGGTTGCTATTTTGCGTTCAGCTGCTCTGCGAGGGTGCCCAAAAGTTCGTTCCACGAGGCTACGAACTTTTCCACACCTTCATCTTCTAGCACGGCCCACACCTCGGCCAGATTCACTCCGACCTCGTCCAGGCTGGCGAAAACCACATGTGCCTGGGATGCAGTTCCGGACAGCGAATCGCCACGGATTTCTCCATGGTCGATCGTCGCGTCCAGCGTGTTCTCTGGCATCGTGTTGACGGTGTGCGGGCCGGCCAGCTCGGTGACGTACAAGGTATCTGGGTACTCCGGGTTCTTTACTGAGGTTGACGCCCACAGTGGGCGCTGTACTCGAGCTCCCTTGTCGGCCAGCTTCTGCCATTCGGGGTTGTTCAGCAGGTGCTCCTCGAAGGCAGCATAGGCCAGTTGCGCATTGGCCACGCCCGCCTTGCCCTTCAGCTGCTTGGCTGCTTCGGAGCCGATGCTATCTAAGCGCTTGTCGATCTCGGTATCCACGCGGGAGACAAAGAAGCTAGCCACGGAGTGAATCTTGGAGAGATCTTTGTCCTCTTCGGCAGCACGGTTAATGCCCTCAATGAAAGCTTCCATCACCTGAATGTAGCGGGAGACAGAGAAAATCAAAGTGACGTTGACGCTGATTCCCTCAGCCAAGACTTCAGTGATCGCAGGAAGGCATTCCTCCGTGGCGGGAATCTTAATCATAAGATTGTCGCGTCCGACCTTGGCAGCCAGTTCCTTGGCTTGGGTAACCGTGGCCTCGCGCTCATTGGCTAGGCGCGGGTCGACCTCCAAAGAAACGCGGCCATCGAATCCCTCCGTGCGTTCGTAGAGGGGGAGGAACACATCGCAAGCATCCGCAACATCGTCCGCAGCCATTTCGAACACTGCGCTATCTGCTGGGGTACCCGCGGCAGCGAGCTCGCGTAGCTGTTCGTCGTAGGCGGTTCCCTGGGACATAGCGTTGGCAAAAATCGCCGGGTTGGTGGTTACACCAACTACGCCCTTGTTCTCGATTACCTCGGCGAGGTTACCGGAGCGCAGGCGGTCGCGGGACAGGTCATCCAACCACACGGAGGTACCGGCGGCGGCAAGGGCTTCGATGTTGGCGGGAGTGCTCATAGGTGAAGGATCAGTCCTTGTAAACGGGGTCAGAAATTACTTGTTGGCGGCAATGGAATCGTGAGCCGCTGCGACGACAGCCTCGGCGGTAATGCCGAACTCGCGGTATAGAGTCTGGTAGTCCGCGGAAGCACCGTAGTGTTCCAGGGAAACCGTACGACCGTTGAGGCCTACGAAACGGTGCCACGGCATCGCAATGCCAGCCTCGACGGAAACACGGGCGGTGACGGAGCTCGGCAGCACCTGCTCCTGGTACTCGGCATCCTGCTCCAAGAACCACTCCATAACTGGCATGGATACAACACGAGTGCCCACGCCCTGAGCTTCGAGCTCCTTTGCGGCTTCGACGGCGAGCTGTACCTCAGAACCCGTGGCCAGCAGGATAACTTCTGGGGTGTCAGTGGACTCTTCGACCAGCACATAGGCTCCGCGGGCCACACCGTCGGCAGCCTTTTCCTGGGTGCCTTCCAGCACAGGCACGTTCTGGCGCGTCAGAATCAATGCCTTCGGCGATTCCTCGGCGCGCAAGGCGGCAACCCACCCAGCGGCGGCCTCGTTAGCATCCGCTGGGCGAATTACTGCCAGGTGGGGGATAGCTCGCAGAGAAGCCAGGTGCTCGACCGGCTGGTGGGTCGGACCATCCTCGCCCAAGCCAATGGAATCGTGGGTCCATACGTGATAGACGTCCGACTTCATCAGCGCGCCGAGGCGAATGGCACCACGGGCGTAGTCAGAAAACTGCAGGAAGGTAGCGCCATAGGGACGGGTCGGCCCGTGCAGTGCAATGCCGTTCAAGATGGCCACCATGCCGTGCTCGCGGATGCCGAAGTGCAGGTTCCGTCCGCCGGGTTCCGTAGTAAAGCTGCGGGTGCTGATGGCCTCCGGCCCGAAGCTCGGGGAGCCCTTGATGATGGTGTTTGTGGAGCCAGCGAGGTCGGCCGAGCCACCCCACAGCTCAGGCAGAGTCTTGCCCAGTGCCTGTAGCGTAGCCTCCGAGGCTTTACGTGTGGCCAGGGACTCGCCGGCCTCCCAGCTGGGAATCTCGGCATCGAAATCCGTCGGAAGTTCACGGGAGGAGAGGCGGTCAAACAGAGCCTTGTTCTCCGGGTTCTTCTCCGCCCAGGCGTCGAAAAGACCCTGCCACTGCTCGTGCGCCTCCGCGCCGCGCTCGACCAGACCGCGGGTGTGGGCGATTACGTTGTCCTCTACCGGGAACGGCTCGTCGGGGAAGTCCAGCGCCTCCTTGATACCGGTGATTTCCTCTGCGCCCAGGGCTGCGCCGTGGGATGCACCGGTGTCCATCTTCGTCGGTGCGGGGTAGGCGATCACGCTGCTGAGACGGATGAAAGTCGGACGGGAGGTTTCGGCCTTGGCGCGCTCGACGGCGTCCAGAATGCCCTCGACGTCCTCACCGGTGACCTCCAGGGTCTGCCAGCCGTACGAGGCGTAGCGAGCCACGACGTCCTCGGTGAAGGCGATCTGGGTCTGGTCTTCGATGGAAATGCCGTTGTCGTCCCAGAAGACAATGAGGTTACCCAGCTGCTGCGTCCCAGCCAAGGAGGAAGCCTCCGCAGTCACGCCTTCCTGCACGTCGCCGTCAGAAGCGATGACGTAGATGAAGTGGTCGAAAGGCGACTCGCCCGCCGGTGCCTCCGGGTCGAATAGCGCGCGCTCACGGCGGGAAGCCATAGCCATACCCACCGCGGAAGCCAGACCCTGGCCAAGAGGGCCGGTAGTGATCTCCACACCGTCGGTGTGATGAACCTCCGGGTGGCCTGGGGTCTTGGACCCCCAGGTGCGTAGCGCCTGCAGATCCTCTAGCTCCAGGCCGAAACCACCCAAAAACAGCTGAATGTACTGCGTCAGGGACGAGTGACCCGCCGACAGCACAAAGCGATCCCTACCTACCCAGTGAACATCCTTCGGATCGTGTCGCAACACACGCTGGTACAGGGTGTAAGCCAGCGGTGCCAGGCTCATTGCCGTGCCAGGGTGACCGGATCCGCACTTTTCAACGGCATCAGCAGCCAGCACACGGGCGAGGTCGACCGCGCGCGTGTCGGTCTCCGTCCAGTCGGCTGGGTAATTCCGCACGGTGAGTGCCTGCTGTTCTGGGGAGAGAGTCACTGTCAGTTGCCTTTCTTCATCAAGCTGAATACCCCATACATACTAATGGTCGCGGCCGACCGCCGTGGCTAGTGGGCACAGATGGTGGGCGCCAATTTTGTATCAGGGTGTGCCACAACCTTTTTACTGAAAGTTGGAACTTTATCGGCGCTCCAGCCGACCATATAGAGATGCACGCCTGAATCCCGTGCATTAGCAAGGCTTTCAGTGCCACGGACACTTGTTCCGAGGGCGCGGTTCGGCCAGCATGAAACGCTCGGGTAGCGTTAGACGCGGAATGGATAGACTGCAGGTGAAACTGCATGACCTGAACTTGGAGGCGAGGCAGCCGGTGAAGACATTCGCTGAGACGGCCAAGGCATACATAGCACTGACCAAACCTAGGGTCATTGAGCTATTGCTGGTAGCCACGATTCCTGCAATGTTGCAGGCACAACGCGGCGAAGTGAACTTCGGTCTTATCCTGCTGACCCTTATCGGCGGCTGGATGGGAGCCGGGGCTGCTAACACCTTCAATAACGTCGTCGATCACGACATAGATCAGCTGATGCGTCGCACCCGGCGCCGTCCGACGGCTCGTCAGACCGTTTCCGTCAGCGAAGCGCGCATCTTCGCCTGGGTGTTGCTCATTATCTCGGTGCTGTGGCTCGGCTTCCTCTGCCATTCGTGGCTGGCCGCCGGGTTCATCGTGCTGACGAACTGGTTTTACGTCTATGTCTACACCAAGTGGTTGAAGCGCCGTACCTGGCAAAACGTGATCTGGGGCGGCGCGGCCGGCTGTATGCCCGTCGTAGTTGGCTGGGCCGTAATCACCGATAACAACGGCGGGGCGTTCCACGCAGGCTGGTTGTCATGGGCCCAGGCGCTCATTTTGTTTATGGTTATTTTCTTTTGGACGCCACCGCATACCTGGGCTCTTGGCATGCGTTACCGCGAGGACTATGAAGCCGCGGGCGTGCCCATGATGCCTGTCGTTAAACCTCCGCTGGAGGTTACGCGCCAGATCCTGGCCTACACGTGGGCGACCGTGGTCACTTCGCTGCTACTGGTTCCCGCCGCTAGCTGGATCTACCTGGCGTTTGCTCTGCTTTCCGGTAGCTGGTTCATCATTAAGGCGCAATTGCTGCACCGTGGCGTGAAAAACGGCACCCCGGTCAAGCCGATGCAGCTGTTCTTCCTGTCGAACAACTACCTGTCGCTACTGTTCGTGGCTCTGTCTGTTGATGCCGTGCTGGGCTGGCAGACTCTCGCCGAGGCTGTGCTCGGTTAGCATCACGACCTAGGATCACGGCTAGGATCACCAAGCCGTTCTGAGCCAATCGCGTTCGGCGAGGTTGAATACGGCTTCGCACTGTTTCTTTGTGAGCCCGGAATCGAGCTCCGCGTGGGTTTGCCCGGGTCGACGACTGATACCGACGATCGCCCAGCCGTTATTGTTCAAACCATCCACGACTGCGGTTTCCGCAGATGAGGCCATATTAAAACGGGTGTGATACCAGTCGGGCTTGCGCTTCATCTCAAACTCAAAGGAGTGCATCTGCCGGAACGAGCCATCAGGGTAAAGCACGTGGAGAGGCGCCCGATAGTAGTAATAGAACGTTGAGCCTGAAGATTCGCTTTCTCGCCTTTCGGTGCGGCAATGATAGACCTGCCCGACCAGCGCTGGGTAGTAGTCGATCCAGCCATTCTTCCAGGCGGTGACGATTCGCCTGCGTCGTGCTAGGGCGCTGGAGATCGAGTAGACCGCGACAACGACGAAGATTATTCCAACGATGAAAAAGACCGTATCCGTGAGCCGGAGACTGTCGGCCGTTGCAACCCCTCGGCGAAGTTTGCTGAGAATCAGCACGAGACCAATAGCGGCGAAGACGGCACCGAAGAACCCAACGACCAGGAAGATAATCATGCGACCCGGCAGGTCCCGAGCGTAAGGCTGCGGACCCGCTGCCTTTATTGCTTCAAAGGCCCCACTGTTATCCCGCATCGGGTTGGGGGTGGAGTAGTAGCGTTCGCTCCGTTCAGGCACCAGTGGAGTATCGACCCCCGAGTTGAACTTCAGTGTGGTGCGCGGCATGCGCGTTGGCTGAGTCATGGTTCGACCCCTCGTCGCTGTCAGCTAGACAATAACCCTGGACTCTGTATATTAGCCGTCTTTGGCGTTGACAGCCTCGTGGCGCTGACTGTCCCCGGTGGTGGTGCCCGTGTGGCTGGCGTTGCCACCGCTGTAGCGGGACTTCAGTGCCCACAGGAATCCGGTGGCGGCGGTAGAGAGGCCGGAGCCGATGACGTGCAACGGAACGGACCAGCGAGGCACACCCAACCAGTACTGCATGATGCCAATGGCAGCTTGCACGATAATCGCGGCAATAACCCAGTAGGAAGCAGTCTTGATGCGGCGCTCAAGATTCAGAGCAAAGACGCCCGCCAACAGGCCGATCGTGAGCCCCAAGTATAGGTACATAAAGCCAGCGTGGATGTGTGCCATATCGATCAGAGGCACCTGCAGTCGGTGCTCCGGCAAAATAGCCTCATCGCCAGCATGGGGACCCGCGCTGGTAACCAAAGTGCCGGTCATAAGCACCACTGCCAAGCTAATCGCAGAGCCATCAGTGAGGATGCGCAACGGTCGGGGCATCAGCGGCTGCATTTCGCCGTCATCGGGTTCGCCGATTCGCACAACTAGTTTGGCGGCCAGGAATACCAGCAGCATGCTCGGCAGGAAGTGCAGCGCAACCATCCACCACATGAGATCCATGTGGACGGTGATTCCACCAATTACTGCCTGGGCGATAATGCCGATTCCCTGGACGAAAGCCAGGTGGAGGATTGAGGAGCGGCGCGCGGCTCGCACTACCGCAATGAAGCATATGAGGCAGGCGATGATCAGGACGAACGTCAGCGTTCGGTTGCCGAACTCAATCAGTTGGTGAATCCACGGAGCCGAACCCGGCACGGGAAGCAGCGATCCTGGGTGGCACTGAGGCCAGGTGTCACATCCCAGGCCGGAACCTGTCACGCGCACCAGTGATCCAGTGAAAGTGATTCCCGTCTGGCAAGCCAGCAGGATGATGGCAAATAGACGCTGACGGCGGATAGTCGGCGCGGTGACGGGGCGGGGGAAACCGAATTTGCGGTCTGCTGCATAAACGAATGCGTACAGCTTCAGCAGCGCCTTGACGAAGGGATTACTCTCCTCCGTGGCGCGTCGTTTCATAGTCTCTAGCACGCCTTAAGACTAACGTAACCCCATGTCGCGGGGCTAATTGCCTAAACCAGAAAGGTACTAGTCGCTTTCCATGGTGAAGCGGAAGAACTTTAGCGCGAGGCCCGTGCCTACAACCGCCCATGCCAGCAGGCTCGCCAGCGCAACAAGGTTGCAGCTCCCGGTTTCGACTGCCGTGTGAAAACCCTCCATCAAAGCTACCGAGGGGACGGCCATAAGGAATCCGTTGACGCTCTCGCCGGCGGGTGTCGTCATGGTGGCGTACACCGCTGCGCCCAATAATACGAACCAAATCGTATTGCCCAGCGCCAGCACCAGTTCAGAGCTGAGAGTGCCGCCCAGAAGCATCCCCAGGCTTGTGAAGGCTGCCACGCCCACCACCGCGGTCAGCAACGCCGCTGGAAATCCAACGATGTCCGGGCGCCAGCCCAGGGCGAAAGCTGCAATAGACAGAACCAGAACCTGCAGCAGTACCACAATGCATACGGCCACTACCTTCCCGGCGATGAGCGCCCACGTCGGCACACCTGCAGCGCCGATGCGTTTCAGGGCACCATAGCGGCGGTCGAAGGCTACGGCGATGGCCTGTCCGGTGAAACCGGCGCCCATGAGGGCAATCGCCAGCGCCATGGGGAAGATACGGGTCACAGCGTGGGATGCATCATCGCCGGGAACCAGCGTCAAACCAATAAGCAGTCCCAACGGAATGACCATAGAGAGCAGTTGCTGCTCGCCGTGGCGCAAGAATAGCAAGGATTCGATCTTGGCCTGTGCCTTTACAATGTCAAAGGATTTGGCCTGTTGCGGCGCCGGAGCGAAGAAACCGGGTTCGAAGCGGCTGGTGCTTTTCATGAGCGAATGTCCTTTCCGGTGATAGAGAGGAACACGTCCTCCAGCGACTGTCGGTTAACTACCAGCTGGCTAATCATCACTCCCAGCTCAGCGAATGCTGCGGCAACGTCGGCAATCGTCTGCGGAGAAAACTCCGGGGCCTCTAGCTTGAAATGTCGGGGCCGGATTTCGTCCACTGTCAACTGTGCTTGTGTGTGCTTGGCAATGGCCGCGGTGACGTCGGGGAGTGGGGCGTCGGAATCAACCTGAACGGAAAGCCACGCAGCCGTAGAATTCGGGTCGTGGTGTGAAGTCATTTCCTCCGGTGTGCCAGCGGCAACCACCCGTCCGGAGTCGATAATGACCACCTGATCGGCCAGTGCTTCGGCTTCATCCATCAGGTGCGTGGTCAAGATGACAGCTACACCGTCACGCTTCAGGGAAGCTACGAGATCCCACACCGCCAGTCGGGACTGTGCATCGAGCCCCGCCGTGGGTTCGTCGAGGAACACCAGCTCCGGACGACCGACCAGCGCACAGGCGAGACTGAGTCGTTGTTGTTGGCCACCCGAAAGGCGCCTATAGGGTGTCTTCTCGTGGCCCTTCAGGCCGACGGTCTGGAGCAACCATTCCGGATCCAAGGGATTCTTTGAATATGACGCCACCAAACGCAGCATCTCTCCCACGCGGATACCGGGATAAGCGCCGCCACCTTGCAGCATCACGCCGATGCGGCTGCGAACCTCGTCCGAGTGAAGCGCCGGATCCAGACCGAAGACTCGAATACTTCCTTCAGTGGGTTGAATAAAACCCTCGCACATCTCGACGGTCGTGGTCTTGCCGGCGCCGTTGGGGCCGAGTAGTGCGAGCACCTGGCCGGCAGCGAGATTGAAGCTGAGGCCGTTGACCGCGTGGCGATCGCCAAAAGTTTTGACGACATCGCGGAGTTGCAGTATGGGCTCGCTACCGGGTGCCTGTGAATCAGGTCCTGTTGTCATGTAGAGAGAGTCTAGTCCGCTGGCGGTGTATTACGTAGCGTCGCCACTGTTCGTCAGAAGTGCCGTCGCGAATCGACATGGCTTCCGCCAGGTCTGCGTTTCCACCTGCCAGCCACTTCATAATTGACACCACTACCAAGAAGAACACCAGGCTCATCAGGTAGATGTAAATGACGGTTGAGGTCGGAAGCGATAAACCCCGGGGCAGGATAAAGAAGCTAAAGACCACTGAATAGATAATGGCGGTGAGGTGGAACGCCCGGCGATTTGCCCAGGCCGCAAGCGGGAGAATCGCCCATAGGAGGTACCAGGGGTGTACGACGGGGAAGAAGAGCACCAAGATGAGGGTGGCCACTCCCAAACCGCCCACGGGGTGAATACGCCCGCGGAATGAAGCCCAGAGCATACGCACCACCCAAAAGCCGCCCACTAGCAATCCCAAAGTACGGAAGACAACTAGGGAGGAGTCAATGTGATCTCCGAGTCCCAGGACTCCGCCCAGCGCACCTGAGGCTAGGCCGAGGGAGGTGGTGATGGACATCCAGGATATGATCTCTGCAGCTCCGCCTTGGGAGGTGATCCAGCCAAAGCCCACACCAGTGAGCAGAGACATCACCACTGCGGCCGTCGCGGAGACCGCCACAGCAACCGCGGCGGCGGTGCACAGATCGACAAGGCGACCGCCAAACCAACGCGCCAGCGCTGCACCGGCAAATCCCAAACCGATCAGCGCGGTGACCTTCACCATGCCAGCCATTGTGATTAGTACGAATCCGCCGATGATGAGGATCCAACGGCTAGTAAGGGGGCGATCTTCCTTATCCACCCCGCGCAAGACCAATTCCATGCCAGCGAGGAGCAGGCCGATCAACGCGGCCTCGTTATGGATGCCGCCAATAAGGTGGAGGATCGCCAACGGGTTAAGTACGCCCAGCCACAGCGCCGCACCACTGGACACGCCACAGCGCCGCGCCAAACGCACGAGTGCCCAACCACTCAGAGCAAGACCCAAGATGGCCACGAGGCGGTGCAGTACGATGCCGAGAATGATCGAGTTACCTGTGAGCATGGAGATCACTTCTCCATAGCCCAGGGCGACCGGCCCATAGGGCGCAGGGGAGTGTGCCCACATCAAAGGCACGGAGCGAGCCAGGGGATCGTCAATTCCCAGCAAGTCAACCGGGCCTCCGCCGTAAGGATCCCAGCCTTTGGCGGCGATGGCTCCTTGTGCGAGGTAGGAGTAGATGTCCTGAGTAAACAGTGGCGGGGTAAACATCAACGGGGTGACCCACACGAAGAACGTGCGCCAATACGTGCGCACGGGAATCGGGTGGTTCGGCCTACCGGGGGTGGAGACAGCGAAACGCAGCAGTAAGAGCCAGCCGTAGACCAGGAACCCGATGCCTACGAAAACCATGACGGTGGTGGAGTGCAGCATTCTCGCCAAAGTGTTCACACCGGGGAAATCCCAATAGGGATTGTGAACCACGGGAAAGGCGCCGGCGCCAAGCCCTCCGACGGTGATCAGCATCGTGCCCAGGGCGCCCAAGAAGACGGCGACGTAAAGCCTCATGGACAAGGCACGGTTGAGTGGTTGGAGCTGTACAGCGCTTTCCGGAGCGTTGTCGCCCTCGGATTCAGAGTGCAGCTGAGCCGAGCGTGATCCCGCGAGGCCAAGTTGAGGCAATTGTTCCCTGAACCTCCGCCACGGTCGCAAGAAGCGGGTACCGCTGGAGTTAGCCAGGGCGTCCGGTGCGTCCGAAGTGGGGGTAGTCATAGGTGGGAATTCTACCGAAGGTCGTGGGAAATTCTCCTTAGCCATGGCCGTGACCAGCACCACAGAGCTAATTGAGCTACGTCACAGCGATGTTTGGCAACTAAGGCAGGGTTACCTTAGTAGACAAGACGGAATATTTACGACACACTTTTGTTGTCTAATCATGTAGGCACATTTTTAGTCGTTTAGTCGCACTGACTGATCGCACAGACTAGTCGCACCGACGCACACTATTCGCGACAGAAGGAGGTATAGCGTGGCACGGACATCTGAGGAACGCTCATCGCAGCCAACCACAGAGCGTGACACGCGGCACCGCATTTTGTTGCACGTGCTGCGTCACGGTCCGGTGAGCGCATCGGACATTAGCGAGGCGTTTGGCCTAAGCGCCGCCGGCGTTAGGCGTCACTTAGACAACATCGTGTCAGACGGCCTCGCCGAGGTCGTCGAAGCGCCTCGCTCCGGGCAACGTGGACGGCCTGCCAAGCTTTTCCGGCTTACCGACGAAGGCCGGGCGGAGTTTGGACATGATTACGACACTCTTGCCTTGCTGGCACTGCGTGCCCTCCGCTCTGCGGGCGGGGAAGAGGCGGTGGAGGATTTCGCCGCCCAGCGTGTGCATGACCTACTGAAGGACGTGCCGGACGCCGACGCAGATGTGGCTGCAAGGGCTAAGGCCATTGCCGATGTGCTCACCGAGAGAGGCTATGCAGCCACTGTCGATAGTGCAGGCGGTGGCGTCCAGATTTGCCGTCACCACTGCCCGATCCAAGATGTCGCTCACGAGTTCCCAGAACTGTGCGCGGCGGAGCACCGAGTGGTCGCAGAGCTTCTGGGTCAGCACACTCAACCGTTGGCAACAATTGCCGACGGAAACGGTGTCTGCACCACTCATATTCCGCTTAGAACCATTGCCCCTTCCCCCAAGAAGGAAAGTTAAACCATGACTCAAGCTGCACAAACACCTGAAACCAAACCCCAGACAGACGAAGAGATCATTGATTCCATCGGCGCGTATGGCTATGGCTGGCACGATTCCGATGCCGCTGGCGCCTCTGCCCGCCGTGGTCTTAATGAGGATGTCGTCCGCGATATTTCCGCAAAGAAGAATGAGCCGGAGTGGATGCTGAAGCGTCGCCTGAAGGCTCTGGAGATCTTCGACAAGAAGCCGCTGCCGACGTGGGGTGCGGATCTTAGCGATATCGACTTCGACAACATTAAGTACTTTGTTCGCTCCACCGAGAAGCAAGCTCAGACCTGGGATGACCTGCCGGAGGACATTAAGAACACCTACGACAAGCTGGGCATACCGGAGGCTGAGAAGCAGCGTCTCGTGGCTGGCGTGGCCGCGCAGTACGAATCGGAGGTTGTTTACCACCAGATTCGCGAGGATCTCGAGAGCCAGGGTGTGATCTTCGTTGACACGGATACCGGTCTGCGGGACTACCCGGAATTGTTTGAGGAATACTTCGGCAGCGTCATCCCCGCCGGCGACAACAAGTTCTCCGCTCTGAACACCGCAGTGTGGTCCGGTGGTTCCTTTATCTACGTGCCGAAGGGCGTACACGTAGATATTCCACTGCAGGCTTATTTCCGTATTAACACCGAGAACATGGGCCAGTTCGAGCGCACCCTGATCATCGTCGACGAGGACGCTTATGTCCACTACGTCGAGGGTTGTACCGCTCCGATTTACAAGACCGATTCGCTGCACTCTGCCGTCGTGGAGATCATTGTGAAGAAGGGTGGCCGCTGCCGCTACACCACGATCCAGAACTGGTCTAACAACGTCTACAATCTCGTCACTAAGCGCACGAAGTGCGAAGAGGGCGGCACCATGGAGTGGGTCGACGGCAACATCGGCTCCAAGGTCACCATGAAGTACCCAGCGGTTTGGATGACCGGCCCGCATGCAAAGGGCGAGGTTCTTTCCGTGGCCTTCGCTGGCGAGGGACAGTTCCAGGACACGGGTGCAAAGATGGTGCACATGGCTCCGCACACGAGCTCGAACATCGTGTCGAAGTCCGTCGCCCGCGCTGGCGGCCGCGCCGCTTACCGCGGTCTGGTGCAGGTGAACAAGGATGCCCACCACTCGGCGTCGAACGTTGAGTGTGATGCGTTGCTGGTCGATTCCATTTCGCGTTCGGATACATATCCGTACAACGACATTCGCAACGACCATGTCACGCTCGGCCACGAAGCCACGGTCTCCCAGGTCTCCGAGGATCAGCTGTTCTACCTGATGTCCCGCGGCATCGAGGAAGAGGAGGCTATGGCGATGATTGTCCGTGGCTTCGTCGAGCCCATTGCCAAGGAGCTGCCCATGGAGTATGCCCTGGAGCTCAACCGTCTTATCGAACTGCAGATGGAAGGATCGGTGGGTTAAACCAAATGACCACCCCACTAAACGAAACCGAAGCGACAATCACGCCCGTCAAGGCTGGTACGAGCCACCAGACCAAGGGCGACCGTTTCACCTCTTTCTCGGCTGCGGACTTCGCCGTTCCGCACGGTAAGGACGAGGACTGGCGCTTCACCCCGCTGCGTGAACTGCGCGGCCTTCACGATGGGAAGGCTAAGGCTGGCAAGCGCGCCGCTGTCGCGGTCGATGTGGCTGATAACGACGCCCCCAGCGTGGCTATCGAACAGCTCCAGCAAGGCGATGAGCGTCTCGGTCGCGCGGGCGCACCCGTGGATCGTGCAGCGGCACAGGCTTGGGAAAACACCCAGGAGGCCGACTACGTGCGCATTACCAAGGATGCTGCATTGCAGTCTCCGGTAACCGTCACCATCGACGGTCCCGGCGAGGACGAGGTCTCCTACGGCACCCTCGTCGTCGAGCTTGAGTCGCACGCCGAGGCAGTGGTGTTCGTCCGTTATGAGGGTTCCGGTGCTCACTCCGACAACGTGGAGTTTGTTGTTGGCGATGGTGCGAAGTTGACCACCGTGGTTTTCGAGGATTGGAACGACGACGCTGTACACCTGTCGAACTCCCATATTCAGGTCGGTCGCGATGCGGTTGTGCGCCACTACTACGCAGCCTTCGGTGGTCACGTAGTGCGTTCTGTTCCACACGTGCGTTACACGGAAACCGGCGGTGACGCAGAACTGCTGGGTCTGTACTTCGCCGATGCCAACCAGTATTTCGAGCAGCGTCTGTTGGTGGATCACTCTATCCGCAACTGCCGCTCCAATGTGTTGTACAAGGGTGCTTTGCAGGGCGAACCGGAAAAGGGCAAGGACGCCCGCGAGGCTCGCACGGCATGGATCGGTGACGTATTGATCCGCCCGGATGCAACCGGTACCGACACCTACGAAAAGAACAACAACCTGCTGCTGACCTCCGGCGCCCGCGCCGATGCAGTACCAAACCTGGAGATCCAGACGGGTGAAATCGTTGGCGCCGGCCACGCTGCTACGGTGGGTCGCTTCGATGACGAGCACATGTTCTACCTACAGTCCCGCGGTATTGACCCGGCCAGCGCCAAAATGCTGATTGTCCGTGGTTTCTTCACCGACGTCATCAAGCGCATCCCGGAGGAACAGATCCGGGAGCTGCTCGAGGACAAGGTCGAGGCAGAGCTCCAGCACACCGTTCTTTAAACCCACCAAAGAAGTTACTTCCCAAAACCCATAGAAAGCTTTTACACACCATGAGCACTTTGGAAATTAAGAACCTGCACGCGCAGGTTGTCCCGGCCGACGAGAACGAGGATCCGAAGCCGATCCTGCACGGCGTCAACCTGACCATCAACTCCGGTGAAACCCACGCCATCATGGGCCCGAACGGTTCCGGCAAGTCCACCTTGTCCTATGCCATTGCCGGCCACCCGCGTTACGAGATCACCGAGGGTGAGGTGCTGCTCGATGGCGAGAACCTACTGGACATGGAGGTTGACGAGCGCGCTCGTGCTGGCCTGTTCCTGGCGATGCAGTACCCGACCGAGGTACCGGGCGTATCCATGGCGAACTTCCTACGTTCCTCCGCCACAGCCGTCCGCGGTGAGGCTCCGAAGATCCGCGAGTGGGTGAAGGAAGCCCGCGCAGCAATGGAGGAGCTGGCCATCGATCCTTCGTTCTCTGAGCGCTCCGTGAACGAGGGCTTCTCCGGTGGCGAGAAGAAGCGTCACGAAATCCTCCAGCTGGGTCTGCTGAAGCCGAAGTTCGCCATCTTGGATGAGACCGACTCCGGCCTGGATGTCGACGCCCTGCGCGTCGTCTCCGAGGGTATTAACCGCTACAAGGAGCGCGAGAACGGTGGCGTGCTGATGATCACTCACTACCAGCGCATCCTTAACTACGTAAAGCCCGAGTATGTCCACGTATTTGCTAAGGGTCGCATCGTGGAAAGCGGTGGCCCGGAGCTGGCTCAGCAGCTGGAGTCCGAGGGCTACGAGAAGTTCGTATAACGACTTCCACCACCGCATTCCTCGGCACGCCCGCCTTTTCTTTCCCTACAACCTTGCTCGGCCAAGCTTGACCTGGCAGAAAGTGTGAACTTGTGAGTTCAAACGGTTCCCTGGACACCGCGAAGATCCGCAGCGACTTCCCGATCCTGTCGCGCACTGTGCGCGATGGCAAGAAGTTGGTTTATCTGGATTCCGGCGCCACCGCGCAGCGACCTGTGCAGGTGCTCGATGCGGAACGGGAATTCCTGACCACCCACAACGCCCCTGTGCACCGTGGTGCCTACGAAATCGCGGAGGAGGCCACGGAGGCATACGAGTCCGCGCGAGAGGCTATAGCGGCCTTCGTTGGAGCAGAGGATCGCGAGATCGCGTTTACCAAGAATGCTACAGAGGCCTTGAATGAGGTGGCCTACATGTTGGGCGACCCAAGGTCGGGGGAGCTGCAGGTCAGCGCCGGCGATGAGATCGTCGTCTCTGAGCTGGAGCACCATGCCAACCTGGTGCCGTGGCAGGAACTCGCCCAGCGCACCGGGGCTACGTTGAAGTGGTACTCGGCGACCTCAGACGGTCGAATTGACCTGGATAGCCTTGAACTCAGCGAACGCACCAAGGTCGTGGCGCTAACGCACCAGTCCAATGTCACAGGTGCTGTTTTGGACGTGGCCGAGGCCGTGCGACGCGCCCGCGCTGTGGGTGCCATCTTTGTATTGGACGCATGCCAGTCCGTGCCGCACATGCCCGTGGATTTCCATGAGCTAGATGTAGATTTCGCGGCATTCTCAGGCCACAAGATGCTGGGACCTAACGGCGTCGGCGTGCTCTACGGCAAGTCTCAGCACATGGATCAGCTACCGCCTTTCTTGACCGGCGGTTCGATGGTGGAGAAGGTGACGATGGAAGGCACTACGTTCACCGAAGCTCCACAGCGTTTCGAGGCAGGAACGCAAATGACCTCACAGGTCGTCGGACTCGGTGCAGCGGTGGCCTACCTCAATGAACTCGGCATGGACAAGGTTGCAGAGCACGAAGCTGAGATCACCGCCTACGCGCTCAAGAAGCTGCAAACCATCGACGGCCTCCGCATTATCGGCCCCACTGACACTCAGAATCGTGGTAGTGCGCTGAGCTTTGTCGTCGAAGGCATTCACCCGCACGACCTAGGCCAGGTTGTCGATGACCAGGGCGTATGTATTCGCGTAGGTCACCACTGCGCATGGCCGGTGCACACGTGCATGGGAGTACAGGCAACTGCCCGCGCTAGCTTCTACATTTACAATGACCACTCGGAGGTCGACGCGCTAGTTGCGGCCATCGCGAAGGCACAGGAATTTTTCGGAACCGCATAAGGGGATCCACGGTCACATGAAACTAGAACAGATGTACCAGGAAGTGATCCTGGACCACTACAAGCACCCGCAGCACGCTGGCCTGCGCGAACCTTTCGAATCTGAGGTGCACCATGTCAACACGTCATGTGGTGATGAGTTGACGCTACGCCTGCACCTTAGTGAGGACAACCAAACCGTGGAGGATATCTCCTATGATGCGGTGGGTTGTTCCATCAGCCAGGCATCCACGTCCGTTATGGCGGAGGAATTGGTTGGCCGTCCGGTCGAAGAGGCCTTCACCAAGCTCGCCGAGTTTGAGCGCATGGTGACGTCTCGCGGCAAGATCGAAGGCGACGACGACATCATCGGCGACGGTGTCGCCTTCGCGGGCGTATCAAAATACCCGGCACGAGTGAAGTGCGCTCTTCTCGGCTGGAAGGCCTTTGAGGCCGCCGCTACTGAAGCCGGCGTAGCCCCCGAAACCCACGACGCAGAATAAGGAACCTACCATGACTGACAATGCAAACGCTGCAGAGCCCACCGCACCGGAGATGGATCCGTCGCCGCTGGACCAGGCCCCGCAGGGTCCCTCCGAGCGCAGCCCGGAAGACATGGCCATTGCTGGGAAGGTCGAAGAGCATCTGCTGGACGTTATCGATCCCGAGCTGGGCATCAACGTTATTGACCTAGGGTTGGTCTACGACCTCTGGATCGAGGACAAGAAGGCTGTTATGAACATGACCTTGACCTCCCCGGCCTGCCCGCTGCAGGATGTGCTGGAAGATCAGGCACGCGATGCCGTGCTGAGCAACGTCGAAGAGGTCACCGACCTGCAGATCAATTGGGTGTGGAGCCCGGCTTGGGGCCCGCACATGATTAACGAAGAGGGTCGCGAACAGCTGCGCTTCCTCGGTTTCACCGTCTAGCCCACACCGCTTGTGCCACCGACCACGGTTGGCAAAACAGCGGTCGCAGGAATTTGTGCCGCAGCCCCGCTCCCTTCCGCAGCGCCCACATTGTGCGCGCCACCGCTAGACCATCCCGTCCGGTGAGGTACGCCAGCTGCCGACGTGTATCGAGTGCAAAGAAGTGCCCGAAGAAGTCCTGCAAGGTTTCCCCATCAGCTCGCGCAATCAGCTCCCCACCGATTTGTCGCAGTGTGTAGGCGGCCCAACCACCGAGCGGTCGATCGTCCAGGAAATCATCTACTGCCTCTAACGCATGGCCTAGCGAATAGCCCGTCGCCGGGTTAATGAACCCTGCAGCGGCACCGAACTTCTTTCCTTTGTGACGCCGCCGCGTCCCCATTGGAATCGACACCTGTTCTTCGCGTATCACCTGTTCCTCGGTGAGGCGTTTCCATGAGCACCGCTCAGCCAGCCGTTCCCTCAGAAGCGTGAATATTTCCTGCTGGCTGGCCGGATCTGCATTACAGTGCGTCGCCAGGATCGTTTCCTCAAACAGCCAACCCTCGCTTGTGCGTTGGGCATAGAAGAAGCTGGGCGGGGCTGAGGGATCTTTCAGATCGGGAACGCCCCAATCCATGAGAACTCCGGTTGCTTTCGGGTGTGTGGGAGCGAAGTCAAAGTTATCGAAGGGGAAAAACCACCCCACCGCAAGCTGCCACAGAGCAGCGTCAGTGCGCGGAGCACCGGTGCAATCAATGGCTGACATGCCGTCGGGGAGTGCCTCTGGAATGATCTGCACACCATACCTGTCTAGCGCCTCGACGACAGCTTCTTGATCGAGCATGCGGTTTGTGAAGCCAAGCACACGTTGTCTCGGCGGCGATCCCGCAGCGATTCCTAATGGCGTCGGCGGGCCAAAGAGGGGGTCTGCCCAAGAAGGGATTTGTGGGGTGAACACTCCGTAGGTACCCGGAAATGGGGTAGGGCTGCCCACTGTAAAAGAGGGATCGTATGCAACAACTGAGAACCCACGTTGAACTGCTCGTATAGCAAGCACAGCCGCAGCGGGTCCGAACCCTTTAAGCACTAGCTGCAGACCCACAGAAACTCCTTTCTGGAAGTGGAAATGTGGCGGAGATTACTGGGTTTACCCCCGAACTTACAGCACCGTGGTTTACTTATATTGTTCTAAGACACACCGCTAGGTTATCGAGAGAGCTACAACTATAAGAACTACCTAATAGAAACTAAAGTGGCCGTAGTTCAGGTTTAGGTTGAGTGTTTGGGGGACAGGTACCGCAGGATATGTAACGCTTAGCCTGCGCAACCTGAACACAGTTTCTAATATAAACATTGTCCTACTCGGTACGAACATACCGTTAAAGTGGGGCAATGAAGAATGGGGGAATGAAATACAGGCCCCGTCGACGACAGACAGGCCAGCGACTCGGGGGCTGTGGGGATCCCGAGTAACGCAGCGCCAGTGTTAATGGGGTGGGGAGGGTCGTCGGCGGGGATGACTGATAGGCTTCTTCCTTGTGATTGTTACTAATGACCTCGAGGTTCGGGTGGGGGCCCGAACTCTGCTGAACGCCCCCGGGCAGCACCTACGCGTACAGCCTGGCGACCGCATCGGCCTGGTCGGACGCAACGGCGCGGGAAAGACTACTACGATGCGCATCCTAGCTGGCGAAGGCGAACCCTACGGCGGCTCTGTCACTCGCAGCGGCGAGATGGGCTATCTTCCACAGGATTCAAAAGAGGGAGATATTGAGCAGACCGCGCGCGATCGCGTGCTTTCCGCCCGCGGCCTCGACCGTATTCGCCAATCCATGGAGCGTCAGCAGGAGATCATGGAAACGAGCGAATCAGCTAGCCAGCGGGATGCGGCGATTCTAAAGTACAGCCGTTTGGAGGAGAAATATCACTCCCTCGGTGGCTACGAGGCCGACAGCGAGGCCGCACAGATTTGCGACTCTCTTGGCCTGCCAAGTCGCATCCTTGACCAGCAGCTCAAGACCCTTTCGGGTGGCCAGCGCCGCCGCGTGGAGCTCGCACAGATCCTCTTTGCAGCCACCGCAGGATCCGGACGCTCTCAGACAACATTGCTGCTTGACGAGCCGACTAACCACCTGGATGCTGATTCCATTACCTGGCTGCGCAGCTTCCTTTCCAAACACGAAGGTGGCCTGATCATGATCAGCCACGATGTGGAACTGTTGGAGGATGTTTGCAACAAAATCTGGTTCCTTGACGCGGTACGGGGTGAAGCCGATGTGTACAACATGGGTTGGTCGAAGTACAAAGATGCCCGCGCCACCGATGAGGCGCGGCGCCGCCGCGAGAAGGCCAATGCCGAGAAGAAGGCCAGTGCACTGAAGCAGCAGGCCGACAAGCTTGGCGCAAAGGCTACCAAGGCGAAGGCTGCCAAGCAGATGGCCGCCCGCGCGGAGAAGATGCTGGGCAGCCTCGATGAGGTGCGCGTGGCGGACCGCGTAGCCAATATCAGCTTCCCGGAGCCGGCCCCCTGTGGCAAAACCCCCATGTTCGCCAAGGGGCTGACCAAGATGTATGGCTCGCTGGAGGTCTTTGCCGGAGTGGATTTGGCAATTGACAAGGGGTCACGAGTGGTCGTACTGGGCTTCAATGGCGCCGGTAAGACCACACTGCTCAAGCTTCTGGCCGGGGTCGAACGCACCGACGGCGAGGGTGGCATTGTCTCCGGTCATGGCCTAAAGGTCGGCTACTTTGCCCAGGAACACGACACGATCGATCCGGATAAGTCAGTGTGGGCCAATGCCATCGAAGCCTGTCCCGATGCCGGCGAGCAAGATCTTCGCGGCCTGCTGGGCGCCTTTATGTTCTCTGGCGAACAGCTTGATCAGCCAGCTGGCACTCTGTCAGGTGGCGAAAAGACGCGCCTAGCACTGGCCACCCTCGTGAGCTCTCGAGCCAATGTGCTGCTGCTGGACGAGCCGACAAATAACTTGGATCCGCAGTCCCGTGAGCAGGTTCTCGATGCTTTGCGCACCTACACCGGCGCTGTCGTGCTGGTGACACACGACCCAGGCGCGGTAAAGGCTCTGGAGCCGGAGCGAGTCATCGTTTTGCCAGATGGTGTGGAAGATCTGTGGAACGACGATTACATGGAGATCGTCGAACTGGCTTAACCCACCATACCCAGTGAGCTGCGGGAATACTCCACAAATCGCCGCAGTAGCGAGTTCGCTGCGGCTGTGTCCTGCCCTTCAAAGCGGGCGTAGGTCTCTGCGATCTCGGCTGGGTCGCAGTAGCCCTCGTCCTCATAAAAACTCAGGCGACGTGTGATGCCCGCAGCATCCATTTCGGGGTGGAATTGGCTAGTCCACACGTTGTCACGATAGCGATAGATCTGCACGGGGCAGGTCTCGCCGGTGGCTAGCAAAGTAGCTTCACTTGGCACCTCGGCCACGGAATCTTTGTGCCCCGTCAGCGCGGTGAAACGCTGGGGGAGGCCACCAGTGATCGGGTCGATGCGTCCGGCGTCGGTAAGTGAAACCTCGCTAGTGCCGGCCGATTCGGAGTGGATACTATTGACTTCGCCATCGAGATAATGCGCCAACATCGAGGTGCCGTAGCACGTGGAGAAGATTCCGAAGCGCTGTCGTTCCGACTCGATGTTGATGAAGTCGACGAGCTTCTGGGAAATGACCTCCTGCCATTCCACGTCGACTGGGCGGGTGATCGTAAACGGCGAGCCGCCGATGAATACTCCCTCCACGCCGTCGAAGCTGCCCAGGTCGGCTCCGGGATTGTCCAGCGGCCTCTGTTCCAGCTCAGCTGGAGTGAGGCCACTGTAGCTCAGGAAGTCGGCGTATTCCGCCGCGAGCACCTCGGCGCCGCTGCGGGGGCAAAGCAGTACAAAAGTCACAAACGCGACTATAACAGACCGCTTAGTCTATTTACTATTATTTGACGCCATTTCGTGCCAACTTATCCAGCAACTCGTTGGCACTGTCGATCTTCTTCTGCTCGAATCCCCGCACTCCATCGGCCGCTGCTGCCAGTTCAGCCAGTGGGGCTACCTCCTCTGCAGTCTGCAGTTCACGTGCACGTCGCAGGATTTCATCGCGGTATACCTGCACCAGCTCGCGTTCGAGCTTGCGCACCTCCGCATAGCCGAAGATATCCAGGCGAGTACCACGGAGACGCTTGGCCTTGGCTAGGGCCCGTAGAACCGGACGCATGCGTGGACCTAGTCCAATCTTCCGATTCAACCCCAGTGCCCGCAGCAGTGGCGGCTGGAATTGGACAGTGACCTCCGCATCTCCCTGTGCAGCGGCGAAGCCGGGATCCAGTGCAAGACGAGCGACCTCGTACTCATCCTTATAAGCCGAGAGCTTATGCAGCCCCGCGGCGAAGTTACGGGTGAGCTCGGCCGGGCCATCTGGATTAACCCGTCGCTCATGGGCATACACGGCACGTACGTCAGCCAGGTAGCTTTCGGCGTCCTCCGGTGTACCCCAGCGACCCATTTCGTCGACGTATACGCCGACTTGTTCCACCAAGCTGGCCTCCAGTAGGCGCTCCATCTTCGCGCGAGTACGCGCCAGGGGAGTAACCTCCATGTGCTGGGCGTAGTCTGGTTCTTTGCCCAACAGCTCGATCAGCGCTTCGGGACGGCTCACCAGCTGGCGGCCCCGGCGAAACGCCTGGATATTCATCTCCGCTTTCTTGCCATTGATTCGCAGTGCTTGCTCTATCGACTCCGGCGTCACCGGCAGAGCACCCGCCTGCACTGCGGCACCGACTAGCAGCATGATTTGGAATGTGGACTCACCGAAAAGCTTCGTAGAAACACGGATTGCGTCGGTGATAATCGCCCGCCTTGCCGCGTGACCCAACGCACCCGCAATCTGCACCCCGTCGGGACGAGAAGCGGTGACGTCCGTGCACATCTGACCAGTCGGAGTCGTCGAATCCGAAAGCACCGCGATTGTCCGCGCCGCATTGAGCACCGAGGTGCTCGGATCCTCCGCACCTGTCACTCCGTCGAGGGCGATCAACAGATCTGCACTACCGCGCGGCACCGTTCCGGTGTGCTGGCCGATGGTCCTAGAGATACGCAAATCGGAGACTACCGACCCGCCCTTTTGTGCCAGTCCGGTCATGTCCGTACCACGTACTGCGAGACCATCGAGGTGAGCCGCAGTGGCGATCACCGCAGATGCCGTCATAACTCCTGTGCCACCGACACCCGAGATGCGTACATTCCACGGATGCTTCGCATCGAGGTCACAGGCCGGGGCCGGTTCGAGATCGGTGGCGTCAACACGCGGCACGTCACGTGGCCGCTCTTCCGACACGACAGTGGTAAATGCTGGGCAATCGCCGGTCAGGCACGAGCGGTCGACGTTGCAGCTTGTCTGGTCAACGCGGGTCTTGCGGCCAAACTGTGTGTCCACAGGCTGGAGGGAAAGGCAGCCAGACTTCTCTCCACAGTCACCACAGCCCTCGCAGATGCGTTCATTGATCACAATCTTCTCAGTTGGTCGGCTGCGCTTATTGCGATTGCGGGCACGGCGCTTTTCCGCGGCACATTCCTGATCGTGGATCAGCACCGATACACCCTTTTGCGCCGCGAGTTCCTTTTGCACCGATGTCAGTTCCTCGCGTGGGCGAACCTGTACCCCGGAACCGCGCAGTATCTTCCGGGTGCGTTGCACATCGTCACTGGTCACAATAATTCTGCCTGGATTCTCGGCACGCACCATATCCACCAGCCCAGCCAGGCTCGGCTGCCCCACAGGATCCTGGCCACCAGTCATTGCCACGGTGCCGTTGTGCAGCAGCTTAAGGGTTACGTTCACCTTTGACGCCACTAGCGCCCGCAGCGCCAGTGATCCAGAGTGCAGGAAGGTTCCGTCGCCCATGTTTTGCACAAAGTGCTCTTCTGTGACGAAGCTGTGCATACCGATCCAGTGTGCACCCTCGCCACCCATCTGAGCCGTGCCCATGACATTGCCCACGCGCTTGTCGTCCATCAGCATCACCATTGCGTGGCAGCCAATTCCAGCCCCCACCAGTGTGTCCTCGTCCGCGCGGGTGGACAGATTGTGCGGACATCCGGAGCAGAAGTGCGGTACGCGATTGGGTACGGCCAATGGCAGGGAGATCCGAGTTGGCCCGGTCGTCGGCCCGGCTACCTCGATACCGTCAGCGCGCAGCACGCGGGGGAGTTGCTTGAGTGGGTCTTGCACATGCTCGATCCGGGGGCGCACCGGCAGATCGTAGAGGCAGGCGCGCACGGATTCCAGCAGGTGAGTGCCCAGTTCCTCTGCGACAATCAGCGTATCCAGTCCGTCACAGAATCGTTCTAGTTCCTGCGGATCCAATGGAAAAGTCATGGCCAGCTGTAGTACGCGAACCTGCGCCTCATCCACAACTTCCGCAACCTCCAGCGACGTATTTCCGGCGCAGATCACGCCGACCCGGTCGCCGTCGTTGGCATTCCACCAGCGGTTTAGGCGATGCTCGCGCGCATAGTCCAATGCACGCTGCAGACGTTCACCTACGCGGGTGTCTTCCAAGGCCAAGAGTCGCTTGCCGAGTAGGCGGGCCTCCGGCTCATGTTCGCCGCCGCGTTCTACCCCACGGGGAGACGTGGCCTCCTTGATTGCCTCCAGATCCACACTGGCTGATCCATCCGCAACGGGTGTAGTAATCCGCAACGCCGTCCACAGTCCGCTATAGCGAGACATCCATGCGGCGTGCGCGCCAAGGCGCAGAATGTCTCCCGCATCGACAGGCACCAACGTGGGCATACCCAGATCGGCCAAGATTCGTCCGGAAGCCGAGGGGATGGTGGAGGACTTCGCTGTCGGGTCGTCGCCTACGAAGGCCACCGCTCCACCCGTTCCGCTGGTACCGGTCATGTTTGCATGTCGAAAGGCATCAGCAGCGCGATCGAGTCCCGGCGCCTTTCCGTACCAATAACCGACCACGCCATCGACCCCAGGCTTTACGGTAGCCCGTGCAGTCATCTGCGATCCCGCGACAGCGGTGACACCCAGCTCTTCATTGACGGCGGGGAAGTGCTGCACATCAAAATCCTTGAGCAACGAGCCGCGGCGCCCCAGCTCGAGATCGTATCCACCCAGCGGGGATCCCTCGTAGCCGGAAATGAAGCTGGAAGTCTTTAAGCCCATATCGCGGTCTGCCTCTGCACGATCCAGCACTGTCCGTACCAAAGCCTGGATACCGGTCAGATGGATATTGCCCGTTTTCTCGCGGTAGCGCGACTGGGTGTAGTCGGGGAGTTGCTGAGTCGTGGGGATGAAGGTCGAGGTCATCGCTGTTCACCCTTTCATGTGTGCGGAAAATGTGTTTCGAATCACACTAGAGTGATGAGCAGACCAAACTTAAGTAGCCTCTCGAAAATAGTTCACTTAGCAAATATTTTTAGCTAACCCACCTTGAAAACTAGGCCAATGGCCTAGCATCTCATTCAACATAAACCATATTTGCTGCCAAAAGTAGATACTTTTTAACAACAGGCCTTAATGGGCGTCACAAGGAACGAGAGCGCTAATGCGAGACCTTGACGAAACAGACATCAAACTCTGTGCACTGCTGAGCGAACGCCCCAAAGCTGGGGTGCGAGAGTATGCGCGCGTGCTCGGCGTCGCGCGTGCGACCGTCAGTAGCCGCATCGAGAAGTTGATGGACAGGGGAGTGATCAGTAGCTTTGCGCCACACTTCCACCCCGGAGCCTTGGGTTTTCCTTTAGGTGCCTTTGTCCATGTCACGTTGGACCAGCGCACCCTCGACCGCGTCACGGCCGAGTTTGCGAAGATACCGTGGATTACCGAGGCTCATTCACTCGCCGGCCCCTATGACCTCACCTGCAAGGTGGTGGCACGTGATCATGGCCACCTCGAACAAATCACTCTGAAGCTTCAAGAGGTTAAAGGGGTTCAACGAACCCGGACGGAGATCATCCTGCGGGACCGGATCCCCGCCCGGCACAGCCAGCTCCTGCAGTCCCTATCGGATTTGCGCGACCTCTAGAGCTGCCTTGACCTGCTTTGCGGAAAGATCCGTGGCAATCGTCGCAGTCTCTGGCTGGCCAGCGATATAACGGCAGATGGTCCAGCCATTTGTGTACTCCGGCTCCAGCACATCCATCGGCCCTTCTGCCATTCGCAGGTTGTAGGCGTGGCCGTTCCAGTCGGCAGGAGCATTGAACTCTCCGGTGCGGAAGGTGAAGGGTTGTAGGCCATCTGTTGGATACGCCTGAGCCATAGCCTTGTAATAAAACCGACGGTCCGTGTTAGTGGTATCGCCATTGTCGTTGTGGGTCGACATTCGCGAGATCCACACCCCTCCGACCCGTACGGGGGCAAAGCGCAGCCAGCCATTTCCCCAAGCCTTACCTAAAATCTGCAGGCGACCACGGCGTTTTCTTGCACTATAAAAGGCAATACCTGCCATCAACAGACCAATAGCTGAAAGCACAATGCCAATCACTGTGGATTGCGTGACACCGCGGAGCCCCAAGAAGCCGCTGAAGATCACCAGGCATCCTCCCACACACAGCACTGCCGTTTGCACCACGCTAAAACCCGCGGCGTTCCCCGCCACCGGCATGCGCCCGTTATTCGACAAGGCGGCGTTAATTGCCGCCGAACCCGCAGGCAGAGAGCAACGCTCGTCGAAGGTACCGGCCTGGGCGCCCCGCACCAGACCATCCGCTGGGTCGTCGATTACGACCGACGAGCGACCGTACTGAAAGATCTCCACCATGCGCCGAACCACTCCTTGCTAGTTTTATGTTTCAGCTAGTTTTTAGGTTCCGCCAGTTCCTAATTCCGATAACCGTGCAACGGCGCCGGAATAAAGCCACCGCGGTTGATAAACTCCGCACTGCTGACCTGATTGACGCCGATTACCGGTGCATAGCCCAGCAGACCACCAAAGTCCACGTTATCGCCCACCTTGGTTCCCACCGCGGGGATAACACGCACAGCGGTCGTCTTGTGGTTCATCACGCCAATGGCAGCCTCGTCTGCGATCATGCCTGCAATCGATTCCGCGGGCGTATCGCCAGGAATAGCGATCATGTCCAGCCCCACAGAGCAGATTGCCGTCATCGCTTCCAGCTTGTCGATGCTTATCGCACCGCTGCGCACTGCGTCGATCATTCCCTTGTCCTCCGAAACCGGGATGAAGGATCCGGACAATCCACCGACGCGTGAACAGGCCATCATGCCGCCCTTCTTCACTGCGTCGTTGAGAAGCGCCAGGGCAGCAGTGGTTCCATGCGTACCAACCTGGCCGAGCCCCATATGCTCCAGGATATGCGCCACCGAATCGCCAAGTTCTGCCGTCGGGGCCAACGAGAGGTCGACAATGCCGAAGGGAACTCCCAGGCGCTGTGCGGCCATGACACCCACCAGCTGACCCGTGCGGGTGATCTTAAATGCAGCGCGCTTGATCTCCTCAGACACCTCGTTCAACGTCGCACCGGTCATCCCGGCTACTGCGCGATCCACCACACCAGGGCCAGATACGCCCACGTTGATTACGCAATCTGGCTCCTCCACACCGTGGTAAGCACCCGCCATGAAAGGATTATCGGACACGGAGTTGGCGAACACCACGAGCTTTGCGCAGGCCAGTGTGCCACTGGAACCGTAGGTAGAGCAGTCCTTAATGACCTGCCCCATCTCGCGAACAGCATTCATATTGATGCCTGCTTTAGAGCTACCCACATTAACGGAGGCACACACGACATCGGTCTCATTCAGCGCCTCCGGCAGAGAGCGAATCAGATCCAACTCACCTCGTGTTGCGCCCTTTTCAACCAGTGCGGAATAGCCACCGATGAAGTTCACACCCACTTCATTTGCAGCCCGGTTTAGAGCCTCGGCGATGCGCACTGGATTGCCTTCCACTGCGGATGCGAGAATTCCCACAGGAGTGACAGAGATGCGCTTGTTAACGATCGGAATACCCAGCTCGCGCTCGATTCCTTGGCACACCGGCACGAGGCTGCGGGCATAGTCCACCACGCGCTCGTACACTGCCTCCGCGGTCGCCTGCATCGTCTCGCGAATACACGGCATAAGGTTGATACCCATCGTCACCGTTCGAATATCGAGACGGTACTTCTCGATCATTTCGATGGTTTCGAGGATGTTGTTGCTCTGGTTTGTGACGCCACGACGTGGATTCATGTTCTAACCCCCGAACCTTTAAACGTCGTGCATGGCGGAGAAGATCGACTCCGACTGCACCCTGATAACCAGCTTTTCCTGCTTCTCGACCTCCGCCATGCGATCCTGCACATCGGCGATACCAAACTTCGTGTCGTCAATGCGCACATGCAGAATCATGGTGAAGTAGTCGTCCATGATTGTCTGGGAGACGTTGAGAATGTTGACGTCTAGTTCTGCCAGGGCAGTGGACACGGCAGCGATAATTCCGGTGTGATCCAGCCCGGTCACGGTCATGATTGCGATCATGTACTACATGCTACTCACCGGGCCGGACGACTTATTGGCCGGGGGAACGCAGGGACCCTTCCACGAAATCCAGGGCATCAGATAGCCCTTCCGTCCCCTGGAGCTGCGCGAGTCTGCCCAAAACGCCCTCCAACACCAACTCCAGGGTTTGAGCAATGGTTTCGATCTCTACGTCAGCACGAATCCTGCCGCTGGCGCGTTGCTCCCGTAGTCGGGTGCGCACGGTTTCCTTTAGCGCCAGCTGATCCAACTCCCACTTCGCTGCAAAGCAGGGGTCCATATTGACGCGACGGGTGATTTCAACCCGCATTCCCCACCAGTCAGTCAAGTCTTTTGACTTGACAAGTGTGCGGATTGCGCCAATTAGGCCTTTATCTGCAGTGAGCTCGGCCATTTTGCGCATATCCTCATGAGCCACCTCTAAAAACAGGTGATCCTTGTTTTGGTAGTGGTGGAAGATCGCACCGCGGGACTTGCCAGTGGCTTCCTCTAGGCGGGCGACGGTGGCTCCGTCGTAGCCGAAGGTCGCGAAGCAGTGGCGGGCGCCGGCGAGAATCTCGACCTTTCGCTCTGCCAAATCTCTGTCGCTTACTTTGGGCATCTGGGTTTAACCTTCTGTGGGAGTAAAAGCAAAAGGGGCGGTGACCAACGCTGGTCTTCCCGCTAGGGAAGAGGCGCTATGGTCACCGCCCTGTCATGACTATCGCCACGGCGCGTAAGGGTTTTTAAGTCCTTACTTGTCGGACATCATGTTGCGCAGAACGAACTGCAGGATGCCGCCGTTGCGGTAGTAGTCTGCCTCACCGGGGGTATCGATGCGGGTGACGGCATCGAACTCAATCTTCTCGCCGTTTTCCTTGGTGGCAGTTACCTTGACGGTCTTCGGGGTGGAGCCGTTGTTGAGCTCCTCGATGCCCTCGATGTCGAAGGTCTCGGTGCCCTCGATACCCAGGGACTTCCAGGACTCGCCCTCCGGGAACTGCAACGGAACAACGCCCATGCCGATCAGGTTGGAGCGGTGGATACGCTCGAAGGACTCGGCGATGACGGCCTTAACGCCCAGCAGCAGGGTGCCCTTAGCAGCCCAGTCACGGGAGGAGCCGGTGCCGTATTCCTTACCACCCAGAACAACCAGCGGGGTGTTTTCCTTCTGGTAGTTCATTGCAGCGTCGTAGATGAAGGACTGCGGGCCACCCTCCTGGGTGAAGTCGCGGGTGTAACCGCCGCTTACGCCGTCCAGCAGCTGGTTCTGCAGGCGGATGTTGGCGAAGGTACCGCGAACCATGACCTCGTGGTTACCACGACGTGCGCCCAGGGAGTTGTAGTCCTTGCGCTCCACACCATTGGCATCCAGGTACTGCGCGGCCGGCGTGCCGGGCTTAATGGTGGATGCGGGGGAGATGTGGTCGGTGGTCACGGAGTCACCCAGCAGAGCCAGAACGCGTGCACCCTTGACGTCGTTGACAGCCTCCGGCTCCTTGCTCATGCCGTCGAAGTACGGAGCCTTGCGGATGTAGGTGGAGTTCGGATCCCAAGCGAAGGTCTTGCCGGACGGAGCCTCCAGGGAGCGCCAGCGCTCGTCACCCTCGAAGACATTTGCGTAGTCCTCGGTGTACAGATCCTTGGTGATGGAGGAAGCGATGACATCCTCGATGTCCTGGGTGGACGGCCAGATGTCCTTCAGGAAGACATCGTTGCCATCCTGATCTTGGCCCAGCGGCTGGGTCTCGAAATCGAAGTCCATCGTACCGGCGATGGCGTATGCGATAACCAGGATCGGGGAAGCCAAGTAGTTCATCTTGACGTCCGGGTTGATACGACCCTCGAAGTTACGGTTACCGGAGAGCACGGCGGTAGCGGCCAGGTCGCCCTCATTGATGCCTGCGGAGATTTCCTCCGGCAGCGGGCCAGAGTTACCGATACAGGTGGTGCAGCCGTAGCCGACCAGGTAGAAGCCCATAGCCTCCAGGTCCTTCCACAGGCCAGCCTTCTCGTAGTAGCCGTTAACAACCTGGGAGCCCGGAGCCATAGAGGTCTTAACCCACGGAGCAGCCTTCAGACCCTTAGCAGCGGCGTTGCGAGCCAGCAGACCAGCGCCGACCATGACGGACGGGTTGGAGGTGTTGGTGCAGGAGGTAATGGAGGCGATTGCGACCATACCGTGATCCAGCTCCACGTCCTGACCGTTGTAGTTGACGGTGACCGGGTTGGACGGACGACCCTCTGAGCCGGCGGCTGCGGAAAGAACATTGCCCTTCGCGTCAGCGGCAGAAGCCGGTGCATCGGCGGTCTGAGAGGAGGTGTTCTCGGTAGCCGGGCCTTCTGCATCGAAGTCCGGGGTAGCAGCGGAAGCATCAGCGTCGACGTAGTTGTGCAGATCCTTGCGGAACTGGGACTTGGCGTCGGTCAGCTCGATGCGATCCTGCGGACGCTTCGGGCCAGCGATGGACGGAACAACGGTGGACAGATCCAGCTCGAGGTATTCGGAGTACTCTGCCTCGTTCTCCGGATCCAGCCACATGCCCTGTGCCTTGGCGTATGCCTCGACACGATCCAGGGTCTCCTGGTCGCGACCGGTCAGCTCCAGGTACTTCACGGTCTCTTCGTCGATCGGGAAAATAGCGGCGGTGGAGCCGAACTCCGGAGACATGTTGCCGATGGTTGCGCGGTTAGCCAGCGGCAGCTCAGCAACGCCCTTGCCGTAGAACTCGACGAACTTACCAACTACGCCATGCTGGCGCAGCATATCGGTGATGGTCAGAACGACGTCGGTGGAGGTGACGCCTGCCTGGATCTCGCCGGTCAGCTTGAAGCCGACGACGCGCGGGATCAGCATGGAGATCGGCTGGCCGAGCATTGCAGCCTCAGCCTCGATGCCGCCAACGCCCCAGCCCAGGATGCCCAGGCCGTTTTCCATGGTGGTGTGGGAGTCGGTACCGACACAGGTGTCAGGGTAAGCCAGGCCGTTGTTGTCGAAGACAGAGCGAGCCAGGTACTCGATGTTCACCTGGTGGACGATGCCGGTTCCCGGAGGAACAACGCGGAAGTTCTCGAAGGCGCCGGTGCCCCAACGCAGGAACTTGTAACGCTCGTCGTTGCGCTGGTACTCGATCTCGACGTTCTTCTCCAGAGCGTCTGCATTGCCGAATGCCTCGATAATCACGGAGTGGTCGATGACCATCTCGGCCGGGTTCAGCGGGTTAACGTCGTCAGCCTCGCCGCCCAGAGCCACGACAGCGTCGCGGATGGTTGCCAGGTCAACGATGCAGGCCACGCCGGTGAAGTCCTGCATGATGACGCGGGCCGGGGTGAACTGGATCTCGAAGTTGGGCTCTGCGGAGGGATCCCAGTTGGCGATTGCCTCGATGTGCTCGCGAGTGATGTTCTGGCCATCCTCGTTACGCAGCAGGTTCTCGCCGAGAACCTTCAGGGAGTAGGGAAGCTTCTCCATTCCCGGCACTGCGCTCAGCGCGAAGTAGTCATAGGACTTCTCGCCGACCTGCAGGGTGCTCTTGGAATCGAAGGAGTTGATGCTTTCAGCCACAGTGAGCTCCTTTAATCTCTTCTTTTAGTCGATATGTGTCGTCGATGTGGTCGCCGCCGCGCACTAGTCAGCTGCACTAATCAGCTAATGCCTTCGACTACTACGCAAGAGGCTCTGCTTACCATTGTGGCAGCATTGTTCCCGCGACGTCACTCAGAATTTTAACAGTACGTTCGTTCTGCTGCGAATCCTGCGGTTTTAAGCGTGTCGTCAGCACCCCCACCCCTATTTCGGTGCTAAAACTGCCCCATGACTGATTCGCACGCCCCCTCTCCTTCGGACGACGTCGCACAGCTCATCGCCTCTCTTGATGACGCCTCAGTGTTCGTCGCCGAAGACTTCCCAACCGAGGTGGAGTCTGGATCAGCCGGCCTAACCAAAAGTCTCAATTCGATTGTCGAGGGCGCCAGTGGGGGAGAATCGGCGTCAAAAATAGGAAAGCTAAAGATCGGGTACATCACACAGGACGGTCCGCTTCATAATAGTTTGCGCGACAAGGCACAGAAGGTTCTCGATGGCACGGACGCGGATACCGTCATCCTGAAGTCTCCTGGGCAGGCGGCAGTCGTATCCGAGAACCTCTCACGCTACGCGATCGAGTCAAATACGAAGATTCTCCGCGAGGCTAATAGTCACCCTGAGGTAACGCAGGACTTCCTCAATCAGGCCACCGGCTTTGAGGCTCCCACAGGGATGGCAAACGTTGGGGTTTTACTTTCGCTCATTATTGCGACCGTAATCACCTCGTTATGCAAACTCCGCTCACCGCGGAACTAAATAACAGTTTGAAATAGTCAAGCCTGGGGGCTTGACTATCTTTAAGTGCGGATTCAGAAAAACGCGGGGTCAACCCATGTAATGCAACGTGACACGCCTATGGTTTTCAAAATGTGACACATCTCACACTTGTAACTTTCTCGTTACTATTCGCAGGTCAAGGCAATTGCCGTTACTTATGTGACTAGTGCGGTTAGTGCGAAATATGTTGTAAAAGTTTACGGCCTTGACTCGAGTGCCCTAGGGTTCCGAGTGTCAACTTTTGAAACGAGTTGAACTCGAAGTGACTTTTGAGAATAGTCCGACGGGACCTGTACTGATCGCATGGGGAAGTGCGAACAGCTGGACCGAGGGCTTCGCTCGTTTCAATCCCAGTTGTAAAAACATCAGGAGAATCGATCGTGACACCACGACCTCAAAGCCGTAAGCGCACAGCGTTGGCAGTAGCAGTTACTGCCGGCGTGACGCTGCAATCCACGACTATGGTTGCCCACGCCGATGACAAGCGCACCGTAGAAAGCTTCCTGGCCGACCTCGTCGGTCAGGTCTCACGCGCAAAGTCTCAGGTATCCGATATGGAAACCGAGATGGGCACTCTTCGCGAAGATGCCAACAAGGCTCGCGTGGACCTCACCAATAGCCAAGGAGCGGCACAGAAGGCACAGGACAAGGTGGTCTCCGCGCGTGACCGTCTCAAGTCCTCCGATTCTGCTGTCTCGAAGGCTCAGGTGAAGCTGAATGACATTGCACGTTCCGCCTATGCTCAGGGCGGCGACGCTTCCGCTGTTAATCTGGCCGCTAGCGGCAGCGATGCGGTGGGCGACACCCTTGATCGATCCTCCTACATTGAGGCCGCGGCGAAGAAGCAAAAGAGCGAGGTAGATCGTCTCGATCTCGCTCGCACGCAGAATGCCAACGAGGAATCGTCCCTGCGCGACTCTCGCAACAAAGCAAACAGCGCAGTTGACGACGCAGTTGAAAAATACAACACTGCCCGTACCACGCTGAGCGATAGCCAGAAGAAGCTCTCTGATAAGCAAGCTGAGTACAAGCGACTGCTCAAGGAGAAGAAGAAGGCAGAGAAGGCGCTGCGCGATGCTCGCGCTGCTGTAGAGACTTTCACCAACCTCCACCCGGATGCTTCCAGCTGGGACAAGCGCAAGGTTGCCGAAAAGGCGGCCGAGAAGTCCGGTGCGAAGGTTGAAGAGAGCTCTGAAAAGGCTCCTGAGTCCGCTGGAACTACTGAGACCACTGAGGCTACTCAGCCTACTGAGGCCACTCAGCCTACTGAGACTACTGAGACCACTCAGCCTACTGAGACTACTGAGACCACTCAGCCTACTGAGGCTACTGAGACTACTGCGGCTACCGAGACCACCGAGAGCACCGAAGCTACTCCAGCTTCGGAAGAAACTGGTGAAACCAGCAAGACCAACGAACCTGAATCGAAGCCCGCCAGCTCCTCGCTGGGCAACCCAGCAGGCTTGCCCGAGCTTCCAGCCGAGCTGCAAGGTTCCTACGACCTGAACGCTGGCGGCGATAAGCAGCGTCAGGCTGCAATCGACGGCCTGCGCAAGGCTGGTGAATCCGCTCTGATGGCCGGGTTCTCCACCGCACTCGCCGGAAACCCGGATGGAGCATTGTCCGCCGCTGCTGAAGCGGGGCGCACTACCGCAGGTCAAGAGTACGACCGCGCTATGGGTACCGTGAACAACGCAGCAGCCCCCGCAGCTCCTTCTGCTCCTGAGGATCCCGCAGCTCCTCAGGCACCTGCTGCCGCAGGAACTCCGGCAGATCCCAACGCTGAAGAAGCCGAAGCAAGCACTGAAGAGGCTGCAACCCCGGAGACTCCTGAAACCCCGGCTGCACCGGAGACTCCAGCTAACCCTGCCGAGGCTATTGCCGACGCTCTGGATCCGAACGCCCCGGACACCTCCGGCAGTGCAGAGGAAAAGATCGAGCGCGTCATTAAGCGTGCCGAAAGCCAGCTGGGGCAGCCCTATGCCTGGGGTGGCGGTAACTTCTACGGGCCAACCAAGGGCATTCGTGACGGTGGTGTGGCTGACGCCCACGGCGACTATAACAAGATCGGCTTCGACTGCTCTGGTTTGATGATGTACGCCTTCTACGGCGTAGGCGTCGAACTTCAGCACTACTCCGGCTACCAGTACACCGCCGGTAAGCAGGTACCATCTTCTCAGGCAAAACGCGGCGACATGCTGTTCTGGCCCGGCCACGTCGCCCTGTACCTGGGTGATGGCAAGATGATTGAGGCACCACAGTCCGGTGATGTCGTCAAGGTCTCGGACGTGCGCTGGGGCGGCATGCAGCCCATGGCCGTCCGCATGATCGAGTAAGAAAACCTACCGCAGCAACTCGCGCTGCGCGTAATCCACAGCCACCATCCGGGCAGTCCTTACTGCCCGGAGCATTGGCATTATATGGGGGTCCAGGCTCGCGCCCACAGCCGAACGCTTCGTAACTTCCACAATCGCCGCCACAAGGTCAGCCCTGGCCATCAATTTGGCCGCCCGGTTCGACACTCCCGGCGGCATCCCCGGTAATCCAAACGCATCATCGAGCGCTCCAACCGCTAACTCTGCTCGTTGAAATGCCGCTGTGCCCATCGGCACATGCCCTGCAGCTTTCACCATTGCTGTCGCCTTGTCGGCAGCCTCACGCAGCAACTGATCAGCCTCACCAGGAGAATAGACCGGAAGGGGTGGGGTAGGGCCTTCCACCTGATGCCACGACCAACTGACCAAGTGGGCGTCGATAACTTCAGGGCTCAGTACGTGGCTCACTAAAGGGTCGCGATCAGCGACGATAAGTGACGCCCCCTCGACCCCCACCGGTAGAAGCGCCGCGTCGCCGGGGCCGGAGAGCATCAGTTGAATCAGTGGACGCTCGTCCAACCCGATGGGCGCGTCGTTCGTCACTGCACGAACCTGCGCTAACAACTCCACGAGCCCGCCGCCGTCCGGCTCCAAACGATGATGCTTGCCCTGGGTGGCATGGAAGGCGTCGATCACCTCGTCTGCACTGATAATCCCGTGCAACCACCACGCCAACCACAGGGAGGTGTTCTGGACGGGCGACCACAGTTGCGCCCCAAGCCACGTCGGTACCGGATCAGTCATTTTTCCTAGCCTAAGCTGGTTGCCCATGAGCTTCAATTACGGTGATATCTTGCAGGGTCACGCCCGCAACCAAAAACCCAGCTTCCCGCGTGTAACTCCGGAGTTGGGCATGGTGGTGGAAGTGATTGCCGATGATTTCGTCGGTGCGGTAGTGGGCGGGGAGAAGACTGCCGACGGTGACTTCATTCGCTTGGAGGACCGCTATGGAAAGACCCGCCTTTTCAAGCTCCGCGAGGGCGCTTTTCTGCTTGAAGGCAAGCCAATTACCTTGACTCGATTTGCAGATCCCAGGTCGCTCCCTCCGAAGAAGCGAACCTCCAACTCTGGTTCACGGCGCGTGGAAGGCTTGCAAGCGAAGGTGGCGGCACCCTCCCGCATCTGGGTGGAGGGTATCCACGACGCCGCCATCGTCGAACAAGTCTGGGGGCATGATCTGCGCGTGGAAGGTGTGGTTGTGGAGTACTTGGAGGGCCTCGATAACCTTCCTGAACGCCTGGCCGAGTTCCAGCCGTCAGCCACCCGCCGCGTCGGCGTGTTGGCCGATCACCTCGTGGAGGGGACGAAGGAGGCTCGCCTGACCGAGTCCCTGGGACCGCATGTGATGGTAACCGGCCACCCATATATCGATATCTGGGAAGCCGTGAAGCCCGCCAGTGTGGGCATCCGCGCGTGGCCGCAGATTCCCCGCGGAATAGATTGGAAGACCGGAGTGTGCCAGGAACTGGGGTGGGGCACCCCACAGAATGGCTGGCGTCGTGTAGCCCGTGCAGCTAAGACGTTTCGCGACCTCGATTCAACACTGATCGGGGCAGTGGAACGACTGATCGATTTCGTGACGGTTCCACCAGAGTACTGACCCAACCATTAGGATCGGAAGCATGGGTCCGATCATTTGGTTAATCGCAGCTGGACTCCTCGCCCTAGGGGAGCTTCTGGTAGCTGATATGTCTTTGCTGATGCTCAGTGCGGCTGCGCTGATCACAGCCGGCGTGTCTTTGGCGGGCATTCCCATATGGCTGGAGATTGTCGTTTTCGGCATCGCCTCTCTGACAACTGTCCTGGCGATCCGACCCATTCTGCGCAAGCGCCTCCTCCGCGCTCGTTCGGTTCAAACTTTCGACGTCAACGAGTTGCAGGGGCAAAGGGCCGAAGTCATCGAACCAGTCTCGGACGAAGTGCAGCACGGCGGTATGGTGCGCGTTGCCGGCGAGCTATGGTCGGCGCGATCGGCGAACCCAGGGGATCGCTATACCCAGGGGGAAACGGTGCAAGTGTTAGAAATTGACGGCACGACGGCCGTCGTGTGGAAGAACAACTAGAGAGTGCTTGAGGCTTATGAACTTTACGATTTTCCTGGTGGTCTTATTGATCATCATCGTGACGCTGGTAGTCAAAATGGTTGCCCTTATCCCGCAGGGCGAGGCGGCCGTTATTGAGCGCTTGGGTACTTATACCCGCACTGTGTCCGGTGGTTTGACGCTCCTAGTCCCCTTTATCGATCGTATTCGCGCCAAGGTCGACACTCGTGAGCAGGTCGTAAGCTTTCCACCGCAGGCTGTAATTACCCAAGATAACCTGACCGTCGCCATCGACACGGTGGTGACCTTCCAGATCAACGATCCGGCTCGCGCCATTTACGGCGTGAACAACTACATCGTGGGCGTGGAACAGATTTCCGTGGCTACCCTGCGCGATGTGGTTGGCGGCATGACCCTGGAGGAAACCCTGACCTCCCGCGAGGTCATCAATCGCCGCCTGCGCGGCGAGCTCGACGCGGCCACCACGAAATGGGGTCTGCGCATTTCCCGCGTTGAACTAAAAGCCATCGATCCACCGGCATCCATCCAGCAGTCGATGGAGATGCAGATGAAGGCTGACCGCGAAAAGCGCGCCATGATCCTCACGGCCGAGGGTCGCCGCGAATCGGACATTAAGACGGCCGAGGGTGAAAAGCAGGCACGCATTCTTTCCGCCGAAGGCGAGAAGCACGCACACATCCTTGCAGCCGAGGCTGAGCGCCAAGCCGCAATCCTGCGTGCCGAAGGTAACCGTGCAGCCCGATACCTCGAGGCACAGGGCGAAGCCAAGGCCATTCAGAAGGTCAATGCTGCCATCAAGTCCGCTCAAGTAACCCCGGAGGTGCTGGCCTACCAGTACCTGGAAAAGCTACCGGAAATGGCGAAGGGCTCGGCCAACAAGACCTGGATGATCCCAATGCAATTCGGCGACTCCCTCGAGCAATTCGCCAAGGCGCTGGCTAAGAAGGACGACGAGGGCGTGTTCCGCTACGAACCGAAGCCTGTGGATGACGCCACTCGCGAGCAGGCCAACGAGTCGAGCTCCTCGGATTGGTTCAACACTGCTTCTTCGCCGGAGATTGCCGAGGCCGTGGCCGCTGCCAACGCCGTGGCAAATAAGCCTGTGGATCCAGTCGATGAGCCACCGGCTTCTACCCCCGAGCAGCAGCACCCTACCGGCGATTACCCCAATAATCCCTACAACCAGGGCTAATTTCTTAGCTCATCGGCCCTGGCCAGCATGTGCACCGCCAAAGTCCAGCCGGCCTGTTCCGCATGCCACCCGGCGGCGGCCAGCCGCTGGCTCATGGCCTGCTTGCTAATTCCCACAATCTCCGCAGCCTCGGCCTGCAAATGACCAGCGCGCAGCAGGGCAGTGGCCTCCCGGCCTTCCTTGGTACGTCGCGCCAATACGTGCGCCAAAAGGGTGAAAGCCGCCGCGATATCCTGAGCCACTTCCGCAGCCAATCCTGGTGCTATAACTCCTCCCGGCCCAGGTTTTTCAATCCGTACCGAGACTGCGCCTGCGCGCTGAGAGCGCTGAACCGCGCGCGTCGCGGCGCCTATAGCTTCGGCAGCGGAGGACGGGGCGTCACCATCTACATCCGACACCACCGTGCCAATGCCGAGCGCGAAGTCACCCGCCTGCAGTAAAGAGAGCACCAATCCACCAGCCTCATCGGGGCCGGGCGCAATACAGACGAAGTCCTCAATGCCCTTCATCTCCACGGAATCAACCATCGAGGACTGCTCCAGCGCCGCCGCGACATCGCGTACATATTCCCCACGACGCTGAGAGCGGCCCCTATACGAGGCATACACGGCAAACATAACTATTAATTTACTTCATTAGCTTTGCTGACTTTGCTGAGGCGTCGCCAGAGCCGAATCTCGTTGGCTGCCAGGGCAAAACCTACACAGACCACAACAAGACTCACGAGCAGAATCCAGGGTCGGCCACCCGTTGCCAGAGCATCAGAGGCCATAGCCGTGGCGATCGTATTCGGAGCCGATCCCACAACCGTCGCAGCGAGGTACGGGACAAAAGGTATAAGGCTAAGTCCGCAGGCGTAGTTAAGAAGCGAAAAGGGGATCGGAGGGACCATGCGCAGGCCCAAAACAGCAATCCAACCGCGCTCGGCGATACGCTCCTGCAGCAGCTGAATGCGCTTATCGCTGCGGGTTTTCTTCTCCACCCAGGTGCCTCCCACTGCACGCACCAGCATTAGCGACAGCGCACCAGAGATGCCTACGCCCGTTAAAGCCAGAATGGAACCCCAGAGGGGGCCGAACATCACACCGGCAGCGATAGTCCACATCGTGCGGGGTAGTGGCAGCTGTGTAAAGCCGACCATAAGCAGCAGGTAGGTCAACGGAGCCCAAGGGCCGGTAGACACCACCCAAGCTCGGATATCGCTGACGGCAGGCTTAGGAACGAAATAAACGAAAGCCACCAGAAGAATGGGTACGAGAACGCTTAGAAAGCGATACCGTAGCTTCAACCCCCACCACGCGCTGAAGGCGCTGGCTACAAAGCGTGGGATTTTCATGTTGTGTCCGGAGGGGGACTTGAACCCCCACGTCCGTTAATAGGACACTAGCACCTCAAGCTAGCGCGTCTGCCATTCCGCCACCCGGACAAGGTTAGGCGCTTACCACATGTGTGGTAGCAACTCCCGTCACTTTAATGCCAAGGGCGGGATTTACACAAATACGCAGGTCAGGCCGAGATAGTTGTGTTGGAATAAGCACTTTAGTGCACCCGCGAGAAGCTTTGACTAGCGTGGGGCTATGTCCGATAACAATGCACAACACCAGCCCACCTACATCGATGATCGCTTCCCCGGCCCCGATCCCTACGCGCCGCTGACGGATCTGCCGCCGTTGCAGGTGACCAGCGAAACCTTTGCTGACGGCGATCGCCTGCCGGAGGATCAATTGGGCGGCAACGATGTTTCGCCCCAGCTGAGCTGGTCTAAGGGGCCAGAGGGCACCAAGACGTACGCGGTGACCTGTTTTGATCCCGACGCCCCTACGGCCAGTGGCTTCTGGCACTGGGCAGTCTTTAATATTCCAGCGGATGTCACCTCCCTGCCTCTCGGTGCAGGGGACGCAGACCTCAGTGGCCTACCAGAAGGAGCAGTGGCGCTACGCGGCGATTCCCGATCCTGGGGTTACTACGGCGCTAACCCGCCGGCGGGTCATGGTCCGCACCGCTACCTATTCGCGGTCCACGCAGTGGGCGAGGAGCTGGACATCGACGACCGTCAGACCTGTACCGTCCTCGGTTTTAACCTGAACTTTAAGGCCACCGCTCGTGGCATTCTGTGGGGCTGGGCCGAAAACTAGGCTTCCTTCCACGGCAACTCGCTGCCCACGGCCTCTGCAATGTTCTGCAGGCCGTGGGCTTTAAGCTGCGCGGCAAGGCCCAGGTGAATCTCGCGGATCCAATCCGGCCCACCGTAGATGAACGGCGTATACCCCTGGATCAGGCTCGCGCCGGCGCAAATCCGCTCCCATGCTGCACGCGGGGAGTCGATTCCGCCCACGCCGATTAGCACTAGTTTTCCGTCGGCTCGCGCCGCTAAGCGGCGCAAGACCTCTAGTGCGCGGGCCGCCACTGGCGCACCGGAGATACCGCCAGCTCCCATGGCCTGCACCTCATGCGCTGGGGTTTGCAGCCCCTCGCGGCTAATGGTAGTGTTCGTCGCGATCAACCCGGTCACTCCCATTTCGATCGCCAGGTCGCAGACCTTGTCGATATCCTCGTCGCTGAGGTCTGGGGCGATCTTTACGAACAAAGGTTTGGAGCTTTCCTCCTGTACAGCGCGGATGATGGGCCGCAGTGATTCCACGGCCTGTAGATCCCGCAAACCCGGGGTGTTGGGGGAGGAGACGTTGATGACCAAGTAGTCGGCCACCCCACCGATAGCTTTAGCGGACTCACGGTAGTCGCGATCCGCAAGTTCGGCGGCCACGATCTTGGACTTACCCAGGTTCGCGCCCACCGGAATGTCAGTGTTGCGCTTCTGTAGGCGCATGGCCGCGGCACGAGACCCCTCATTGTTGAACCCCATTCGGTTGAGGATTGCCTTGTCCGCCGGAAGTCGGAACAGGCGTGGGGTAGGATTACCCGGCTGCGCCAATGCGGTAACGGTGCCGATCTCTGCGAAGCCGAAGCCCAGCGGCCCCCACGCGTTGACTTCCTTGGCGTCCTTGTCGAAGCCCGCGGCTAGGCCAAGCGGCCGGGGGAAATTCAACCCGGCAATCTTCTGACTCAGCGATTCATCGTGCACGACTAGCGTCCCATCGAGTGCCGACAGCGCCGTCCTGGAGCCGGCCACCTGCTGCAGGCCTCGGGACATCAGCCCATGAATGCGCTCGGGGCGCAGCGTAAACATTCCCTTCAGCGCAGCTTGGTAAGCGCTGTGGCGGATCTTCTTCAACATTGTGTGCTCCTCTTTTTCGTCCCGTTTCTAGTCCCGCTTCACCGGATAGTCATCCTTGGCCTGGCTCTTCATCGACTTGAGGTTCTCCTCAATCTCCTTCGCACTGAGGATGTTCACCTTGCCGTTTTCCGCCACAGTCACCAGCGCCCCATTAGCAGCGTCGAAAACCCCGCGAACCTTGCTCTGAGTCTTTACCTGGGCAGCCTTTACTGGCACGCCACTGTCGATGCGATAGGCCTTGACGTCGTTACTACTGGTGGAGGACACCCACGCAAGCTTCCGCTGTGCATCCCATGTGACACCCCAGGGTGTCTTGATCGGAGTGGCCTGGTGTAGACGCACCACATCATTCATGGTGTAGATCAGCAGTTGTCCTTGACGAGCATCGCTGGCCACAACCACACCGTCGTCGCCACGCCCAGAGGCAACCTGCCCCACACCCTGTCCGATACGGAGAGAAGCGTTCAACGAACCATCGTCCACGTCCACATCGTTGATGCTGGTTTGCCCGCGGTCGATCAGTGCCGCGCGCTGGCCACGGTCATGCGGTTTGACCAATACAACCTGGTCCAGGCTGCGGCTCACAATGGCGTTGCCGGTCTCTCCACCCTTGTCATCAAAGAAACGAGCCTTGTCTTCTCCCGCTTTGCCCAGCACGGCCTTGCCATTGTCCAGGAAGGTCACGGTCGTCACCTTGCCTTCTACGTCCAGGTGGCGTTTTTCCTTCCCATCTGCGCCCAGCTCAATGGCCTTATCCTGACAAGCCACAGCCACGCCAGTGGCGGAGGAGGAGATGTTGTCACAGGAATCGTCAACGTCTACCTGTCGCGGTTCTGCACTAGGATTCGCGGCGTCAATAAAGTGCACTTTGCCCTTCGTGAGCACCGCCACCGCATTTGCACCCGGTGCGTTCTCGTCGGCAGAAAGGCCAACGCGCGCGGCACCTAGTACCGGGCTCTTCACGTCTACAGAATCACCAGATCCGGGCGCGGAATCAGGTCCATCCTGTGGCTCTGCAGGTTCACCGGCAACCGGCGCGTCCTCGACAGTGTCATCGGATCCACAGGCGGAAAGGGTTCCCATGGCCAGAGCAGCCACGGCGGTCATACAAAAGGTACGGGTAAAGCGATTGACGTGCACATTCACAAACACCAACGCTACCAGCCCGGCCACGTCACACCGTCAAGGCGGGCCGAAAGGACTAGGCTTTGTCCCCATGACTACAGACATGACTTGGGCGCAGACAATCATTCTGTCGCTCATCCAGGGCCTAACGGAGTTCCTGCCGGTTTCTTCGTCTGGACACCTACGCATTTTCTCTACCTTGCTGTGGGGCGAGGATGCCGGAGCATCGTTTACCGCCGTCATACAGCTGGGAACTGAACTGGCGGTGTTGGTGTTCTTCGCCAAGGACATCTGGAATATCGCCAGCGCGTGGTGCCGAGGCATGTGGGAATGGATCACCGACCTTACCGGTAAGCACGGCCGTCGTGAGTTCCGCAGCCAATTCGACTATCGCATGGGCTGGATGGTCATCGTTGGCACCCTGCCCGTAGCCATTCTGGGTTACCTGGGCAAAGACCTCATCCGGGAAAACCTACGCAACCTGTGGATCACCGCGACCATGCTCGTGGTTTTCTCCTTCGTGTTCATCCTCGCCGAGCGTATGGGGCGCCGGGAGCGCAGCTTTGGCGAGCTCACCATGCGTGATTCCATCATCATGGGTTTCGCTCAGTGCCTGGCACTAATCCCGGGCGTTTCCCGCTCCGGCGGCACCGTCTCGGCGGGACTCTTCCTCAACCTCGACCGTGAGGTCGCCACCCGTTACTCTTTCTTGCTCGCCATCCCTGCCGTTCTGGCCTCGGGGCTTTTTTCTCTTCCCGATGCCTTTAGCCCCGATGCCGGTCAGGCCGCCTCGGGCGCCCAGCTGTTCGTGGGCACGGCGATTGCCTTTGCAGTGGGCTATGCGTCTATTGCGTGGCTGCTGAAGTTCGTGGCCCACCACTCCTTTGCCTGGTTTGCACTGTGGCGTATCCCGCTAGGCCTGGCCGTAATGGGTCTACTCGCATTCGGCGTGCTGCAAGCTTAGAATCGATTCCCATGCACTCTTGGCCGGAACCGGAAGTCCCACAGCTGCCGGGCGCAGCCCCACAGCTTCGCCTGTATGACACTGCCGACGATGCTCTCAAGCCCGTCGACCTCTCCGGAGACGAGGTAGGTATGTATGTCTGCGGCATCACCCCATACGATTCAACTCATCTGGGGCATGCCGCGACTTATCTCACCTTCGATCTGATTCACCGCTATCTGCGCACTGCGGGGCACAGCGTGCACTTCGTACAAAACATCACCGACGTGGACGATCCGTTGTTCGAACGCGCTGAACGTGACGGGGTTGATTGGCAGGATCTGGGAAGCAGCCAAATTGACCTGTTCCGCTCCGATATGAAGGATCTGGCCGTCATTCCGCCCCGCGACTATATTGGCGCGATGGAATCCATCGACGAGGTTATCGAGATGGTGGCCAAGCTCCTGGAGGTCGGCGCTGCTTACCAGCTGGAAGATGACGAGTACCCGGACATCTACGCTGACTACACCTTCTTGCCGCAGTTTGGTTACGAGTCACGCTATAACGAGGAGCAGATGGCCGAGTTCTTTGCCGAACGCGGGGGAGACCCGGAACGCCCCGGCAAGCGCCACCCGATGGACGCGCTCCTGTGGCGCGCGCACCGGGAAGGGGAGCCGAAGTGGGATTCGCACTTTGGCCCTGGACGCCCCGGCTGGCACATCGAATGCTCAGCCATTGCGGTGAATCGTCTGGGCGCACCATTTGCCATCCAGGGCGGTGGCAGCGACCTACGCTTTCCACACCATGAGTTTTCCGCCACCCATGCAGAAGCAGCCCACGAGGTAGAGCGCATGGCGCACCACTATGTACACACCGGCATGATCGGTCTAAACGGGACGAAGATGAGCAAGTCCCTGGGCAACCTCGTTTTTGTTTCCAAGCTCACTGCCGCCGGACACGAACCGGCTGCGATTCGCCTCGGGGTGTACGCGGGCCACTATCGTCAAGACCGCGACTGGACCGGCGATGTGCTGGCACAAGCCGAACATCGGATTGCCCTCTGGCGGCAAGCCCTAGGCACGGGCTCCACCAGCCTGGATGAGGCTCGTGAGCTCATTGCCACCGTGCGTCGCTGTCTGGCTAATGACCTCGATACCGCAGGCGCATTGGAGGCTCTCGACGACTGGGCAGTGGCAGTTAAGCCGGGCGCGGCAGGGGATGAGGCTGCGGCGTCAGAAATAAAAACCTCTATCGATGCGCTGTTGGGCGTGCGCCTCTAGCGTTTAGAGGGCACACTATCTCTTATGAGCACCACACAGCTGAGCACAGCCACCACCGATGCCCGTGAAGAGTTCATCGACAACCTGCGCCAAATGGCGACGGGAAGTTACCTCCGTGACGAGGATCGCGAATTCTGGGAGGCTCCGTACCCGGAGTCTGCGGTGGACGAAGCCGAGGGAATCATCGACGGTATGCTGCAGGCTGCACAGTCCGTGGCAGCTAGCGACGAGGCAGAGTTGAACAAGATCGCGGCCACCTTGCAGCTGCAAAACACTGAGGACAGTGCGGAGGAGCAGCCCAACGCCACCACTTTGGCGATCACCACTGTCATCACGCAGCACATTTCGAAGCTCAAGGAGCTCTCCGCCCGTCACGAGGACGCGCTGTTAGAGGACGAGGAAATCAAGGATCTGCTCGCCCTGGTCGAGAAGTTGGCCGTGGATCTCGATGCCGATGAGATCTTCGTGGCCAACCAGGCCGAGGCCGTCTGCGAAAGCTAACGCGGCGCCAGCATAATTGCCTGGTTGCAGGTGCCAATGAGCCCCTGTTCGTCATAGATGCGGGTGACCGTCGTACCAATGCCGTCGGTACCATAGTTCGCCTCGGCGCTTAGCCCCAGCCAGTCACCGCGCATCTCATGATGCAGGTAGACGGTGGTATCGACGTTCATGTACGTCCACTTGTCGGTATCCAATAGGTTGTTCAGGCCATTGGCAATGTCCACGGTCTTCATGAGCCGTACCCAGGTGGAATCTTCCTTGCCAGCCACAGCAGGCAGCTGCGTACGCGACCAGTAGATTGCAGGGTTGCGCTTTGCGGCAACCTCCAGCTGGCTATCGTCCAGGTCTGCCTTACGCACATCGATCGAATCGATATAGCCGCTTGCCCAGCGTTCGAGAAACTCCGTTCCGTCCTCGGCAGCGTGTGGGCCGGGCATGGACTCACCGACGGTGCGCTCAATTTCCGTGGTGTCCCCGCGGCGAATCCACCATCCGGAGCCGCGGATGTACTCGCGGCCCGTGACGTCTGTGACGACTGCCTCGAGGAAGCTGATGCGCTTTCCCGGACGCACCACCCGGGCAGTGGTCTGCAACTCGCCCAGCGGCACGGCGCCAAGGATTTCCACGGTCATGCGGCTGAAGCGGCCTTCCTGCAAAGACAGTCCAGCATCGCGCGCACCGTCCTCCAACACGGTGGCGATGAGTGCCGCAGGAGGGGAGCCGTGTTGAAAGCCCGGCCCCCATGGACTTTCGGTGTGACGGGTGGGGTGATAGTTGCGGTATATCTGGCCACCTTCTTCCTTAGCCTCGCCAGGTATGAAGTAAGCCGACTGCTCGCTCATGCTGTTCCTTTCATAGGTGTGTCCTACGTCACTTACTATCCCATATGGTCGAGGGCGGGCGACGGGTTTGTCCTAAACTGAGGCTCATCATGAAAGCAATACTTTGGGACATGGACGGCACCCTGGTCGATTCCGAACCGCTATGGGGCATCGCAACTTTCGAAATGGGCGAGAAAATGGGGCGTCCGCTAACGCCCGAGGTTCGCGAGCGGACGGTGGGCGCCACAACCCCCACAACCGTCGAAATTTGCGCCGAGCATGCGGGGTTAGTACTCGATGACGCCGCCAAGGCGGAGTGGTTGAACTTTATGTACACGCGCGTCGGCGAGCTCCTATCGCGGCAATTAGAGTTCCGCCCTGGGATCCGGGACATTCTCACCGAGGCCAAAGCCACCGGTTTCCCCATGGCGTTGGTAACCAATACCAACCGCGCGTTGACGGAGCTCTCCCTGGAATCCATCGGACGGGAATTTTTCGACTTCACCCTGTGCGGCGACGAGGTTCCACATGGCAAGCCCGCCCCTGATATCTATGCCACCGCTGCCGAGCGCTTTGGCTTTTCGCCGGATGAATGCCTGGTAGTGGAGGATTCCACAACCGGTATGACTGCCGCGCGGGATGCTGGCTGCCGAGTGCTTGGAGCCCCAACGGACGCAGGCACCGCAATCCCCGATGATGTGCACACCTTGGCTGAGCTGCGCGGGGGAGTGCAGGATCTGGAAGGCTTCACGCTACATGATCTGCGCCAGATCTACGCAGACCTAGGGCACACTGCACCGGCTGGTGTGCGATCTGCCACAATAGATGACGTGGACGACGTAAACGAACAAGAACTCAAAACCTTCGATTCCCTTTTCGCTGAGCTTTCTTCCCGCGCCCAGGAGCGCCCGGAAGGGTCTGGCACGGTCAAGGCTCTGGACGCCGGAGTGCATTTCCAGGGCAAGAAGATCGTTGAGGAGGCTGGTGAGGTATGGCTAGCCGCGGAGTACGAGTCCGATGAGGAGCTGGCCGAGGAGATTTCCCAGCTTCTGTACTGGCTACAGGTAGTCATGGTTGGCCGGGGCCTGACTCCCGCTGACGTCTACAAGTTCCTCTAAGCAAGAAAGGCAGTCACGACGATCATGCTGCGCGTCGCAGTGCCCAACAAGGGCTCCCTGTCCGAGAAGGCAACATCCATCCTGAAGGAAGCTGGCTATGCCACCCGAGGTGATTCCAAGTCTCTGACGATCACCGACGAGGCCAATGGCGTGGAGTTTTACTTCCTGCGCCCTAAGGACATTGCCATTTACATTGCCTCCGGACACCTGGACATCGGTATTACCGGTCGTGACTTGGCCGCCGATACCCGAGAAGAGGTCGACGAGCTGCTGGCTCTGGGTTTTGGCGCCTCGACGTTCCGCTACGCCGCCCCGAAGGATGAAGAGTGGACGGTGGAGCAGCTTGATGGGAAGCGCATTGCCACGAGTTACCCAAACTTGGTGCGCAAGGATCTCGCCGCACGCGGTCTAGATGCGCAGGTGATCCGTCTGGACGGAGCTGTTGAGATTTCTATCCGCCTGGGCGTAGCGGATGTCATCGCCGATGTGGTCTCCACCGGTCGTACCTTGCGCCAGCAGGGACTCAAGCCCTTCGGCGACGCGCTGTGTGTCTCCGAGGCCGTAATTGTGGGGCGAAAGGGAGCGGAGGTCACCGCTGAGCAGCAAGTGTTGATCAACCGTATCCAGGGCATTCTGCACGCACACAACTACGTAATGCTGGACTACAACGTGGATCGCAAGAACCTTGAGAAGGTTGCTGCCATCACCCCGGGCTTGTCCGCTCCAACCGTATCCCCTCTGGCCAACGACAGCTGGGTAGCCGTCCGTGCAATGGTGCCGAAAACGCAGGCAAACTCCCTAATGGACGAACTTTCTGCCCTCGGCGCAGAGGCTATTTTGGCCACCGACATACGGATTGCTCGCATCTAGTCACAATTCGTTAGGGTAGGGGAAAGATCTTTATCCCCAACACCCATGAGGACGAATCGTGACTGATCAACCAATCCCCTCTGCAGCAGCGGCAAAGGTTCACGGCGACAATGTCGTCAGCTCCACCGATATCATCACGTCGGCTGAAACACACTCCCAGCTGGCGCGAGCTGCAAAGAGCTTCCGCACCGAGGAAGATCTCCTGGGAACCATGGAGGTTCCGGATCACGCTTATTACGGCGTGCACACCCTCCGCGCGGTCGATAACTTCCAGGTTTCCCGCACCACTATCAACCAGATTCCGGAGTTTATCCGCGGCATGGTGATGGTGAAGAAGGCCACCGCGATTGCCAACAATGAGGTCTTCGCCCTGCCAGATGAGAAGGCGAAGGCCATTATCTGGGCTTGCGATCAGGTGTTGGAAGAGCACCGTTGCATGGATCAGTTCCCGATCGACGTATTCCAGGGTGGCGCCGGCACCAGTGTGAACATGAACACCAATGAAGTCATCGCCAACCTGGCATTGGAATACCTCGGCCATCCGAAGGGCTCCTACGACATCATCAACCCCAACGATGACGTCAACATGTCCCAGTCCACCAACGATGCGTATCCGACCGGCTTCCGCCTGGGGCTGCACTTCGCCATCGACCAGCTCATCATGCACCTCGATGCCCTGGAGCGCGCCTTCCTGGCGAAGGGGCACGAATTCCGCAACATCCTCAAAATGGGGCGCACCCAGCTACAGGATGCTGTGCCGATGTCCCTCGGTCAGGAATTCCGCGCCTTCGGCTACAACATCGCCGAGGAGCGCCTACAGCTGGAACGCGCGCAGGCTCAGCTCCGTGAGATGAACCTCGGCGCCACCGCCATCGGTACCGGCGTCAACACCCCACCCGGTTACCAGAGCGCTGTCATCCGCGCGCTGAGCGAAGTCAGTGGACTGAAGATCGAGCCCGCCCGCGACCTCATCGAGGCAACCAGCGACACCGGCGCCTATGTCAATGCCCACGCCGCAGTGAAGCGCGTGGCCATGAAGCTGTCCAAGATCTGTAACGACCTGCGCCTGCTGTCCTCTGGCCCACGCGCTGGCCTCAATGAGATCAACCTGCCGGAGCGACAGGCGGGATCGTCCATCATGCCCGCCAAGGTCAACCCGGTGATCCCCGAGGTCGTCAATCAGATCTGCTTCAAGGTCTTCGGCAACGACCAGACCGTGTCCATGGCCGCGGAGTCCGGTCAGTTGCAGCTGAATGTCATGGAGCCCGTCATCGCACAGTGCGTCTTCGAGTCTGTACGTTTCCTGGCCCGGGCCTGCACCACTCTGCGTGCCCTTTGCGTCGTGGACATCACCGCCAACGCCGATGTCTGCCGCAAGTACGTGGAAAACTCCATCGGCATCGTTACCTACTTGAACCCGCTGATCGGCCACCACAACGGTGACAAGATCGGTAAGGAGGCCGCCCGCACTGGCAAGTCCGTGCGCGACCTGGTGCTGGAAATGGACCTGCTTGACGAAAAGACCCTCGACGAGGTCTTGAGCCCGGAGAACCTGCTGAACCCGACATTCCAGGGCAAGCTGTACACGGACTACAGCGAGGAAAACTCCGAGGGATAGTCCGGCGGGGTGCCACCAAAGGCCGGGCAGAGGTCTTGAAAATGACACCAACCGCATAGCTTGGTCGTACGCGGCTGGAAATCTCCGCTGCGTACATCAGCCATAATCCGCTGCCACAGCTCGCCTAATTCACGCTCAAACGCAACCAGTTCCGTAGCAGTGGGGCTCAGCACCATATCGTCGCTGACTTTCAGATACATCAATCTCAGCTGAGTGGGTAGTTCGCCAGTCATGCGCCACCACACTAAGGCGTAAAACAGCATCTGGAATCGGGCAGCATCGGCGAAACGCGGCGCGGGTTTCTTACCGGTCTTATAGTCCACCACGCGCACCTGACCGGTTTCGGCAATATCAACCCGGTCGATGAAACCGCGCACCGGGACATCGTTTGGCAGCGTCAGATTCACGTATTGCTCGCACTCGTGGGCGTCAAAACCCTCCGGGTTTTCCATCTGAAAATAGCCCTTAACCAGCTCGCGACATTCCTCCCAAAATTCCAGAGTGGATTGCTCCGGCACCAGCTCGGCCAGTTCGTCGTCTTTGGCCAGCATCTTCTCCCACTCCGGTCGGATCATCTTCACCGCTGCCGGATAGGTCCGCTGCTCCCGTGGCAGCTGGTGCAGATTCTCCAGCACCGCATGTACCAGAGTTCCCTTTACCTGTGCGACGGTGCTTGGCTCCTCCAACTTGTCAATCGCCCGGAAGCGATACAGCAGCGGGCACTGCTTGTAGTCGTTGGCGCGGGAGGGGGAGAGGGCTAGTTTCTTAATCACCCTGACCAGCCTAGTAAAATGAACCAGATCCCTTAAAGCAGGAAGGAAGATCCCATATGGCTTATTCCGGACGTTTCACCGAAGGCGACCGCGTGCAGCTCACCGACGCCAAGCGCCGGCACTTCACAATTACCCTCGCACAAGGCGAAAGCTTCTTCACCCACAAGGGCGAAATCCGCCACGACGACATTATCGGTCAGCACGAAGGAACCGTAGTGAAGTCCTCCGGTGCAGGCGAGTACCTGTGCTTCCGTCACCTGCTGGTTGACCACGTGCTTTCCATGCCTCGTGGCGCAGCGGTGATCTATCCAAAGGATGCCGCTCAGATCCTCGTGGAAGGCGATATCTTCCCCGGCGCGACCGTACTGGAGGCCGGTGCGGGCTCCGGTGCCATGAGTACGTGGCTGCTGCGCGCCGTCGGACCGAAAGGCAAGGTCATTAGCTATGAAATCCGCGAAGATCACCTGGCCTATGCCAAGGACAATGTGGAGGACTACTTCGGTGGCCACCCCGATAATTGGGATCTACGTCTGGGTGACTTAAAGACCGTCACTAAGGAGGATGTCGGCGACGTCGACCGCGTGCTGCTGGACATGCTGGAGCCCTGGGAGATGCTGGATACCGTCAAGGACGTGCTTATTCCCGGTGGCGTATTTATGACTTATGTCGCCACCGTCCCGCAGCTCATGAAGGTCATGGAGGGCATCCGCGAAACCGGTTGCTTTACCGAGCCCAAAGCGTGGGAATCCCTGGTACGAGAGTGGAAGGTCGACGGCCTGGCCACCCGCCCCGAACACCGGATGAACGCGCACACGGCATTTCTGATCCTGGCTCGCAGGCTGGCTGATGGCGTCACCGCACCTCGACCGCAACGCCGCGCCCGCCGTTAGTAGACTGGTCAGTATGACCGAGCACACATCAGCGGAAGGACCTCAAACTCTGCGCGAGCTGCAGGTCGCCAATCGGCAACTCGGCGCGCGCAACGCGAAGCTCGTGGAGCTGCTGCAGGCCAGCCGTGCGAAGCTGGAGGAAATGAACGGCCGGTTGGAAGCCCTAGCCGAACCTCCCAGCACCTACGGCACCCTGCTGGAAACCAACCGCGATCTCAGTGCGGAGGTCTTTACGGCTGGTCGCCGGATGCGGCTCATGGTCTCGCCGCATGTGCCACAGCACGAGCTGGTTCCCGGCGCGATGGTGCGCTTAGGGGAGGGCCAGCAGGTCGTGGAAGTCACGGGGCAACCGGACTTCGGCGATATCGCGCAGGTAGTGGAGGTCACGGGTAACCGCCTAATTATCGCCGACAAGGTGGGCGAGGAGTTCGTGGTCAAGGCCACCACAGAACTGGCTGGCACCGTGGCCACCGGCGATTCCGTCATTGTGGATCGCAAATCCGGCTGGGCTTTCGAGGCAGTGCCCCGAGCCGAGACGAACAACCTCATCCTGGAGGAAGTTCCGGATGTCACCTATGACGACATTGGTGGCCTGGGCCAGCAGATCACCCAGATCCGCGACGCGGTCGAACTGCCGTTCCTACATCCCGAGATCTACACTCGTTACGGGCTTCGACCGCCGAAGGGAGTGCTGCTCTATGGCCCGCCCGGTAATGGCAAGACACTCATTGCCAAGGCCGTGGCGAACTCACTGGCGCAATCAGATTCCCCTTATTTCCTCAACATCAAGGGTCCCGAGCTGCTGAACAAGTTCGTCGGCGAGACCGAGCGCAAGATCCGGTTGATCTTCGAGCAGGCTCGCCGCGTGGCTAGCTCCGGCCGTCCGGTGATCGTCTTTTTCGACGAGATGGAGGCGCTGTTCCGCACGCGCGGCACCGGTGTGAGCTCCGATATGGAGTCCACAGTCGTTCCGCAGCTCCTCGCCGAGCTCGACGGTGTGGAGGCCGCGGGCAATGTCATCATCATCGGCGCATCGAACCGCGAGGAGCTTATCGACCCGGCCATCCTGCGCCCTGGCCGACTCGACGTAAAAATCCGTATTGCCCGCCCCGATGCGGAAGGCGCGGAAGCGATCCTATCCAAGCATCTCGACGCTTCTCTTCCTATTGACGCCGACTTCTCCGCTGCAGCCGGTTCCGACGAAGCCGCCGTCGCCTCCCTGCGACGCAGCATTGTCGAGGAGCTATTCGCCCGGGATGAGACGCACCGTTATGTCACGCTGCACTACGCCGACGGTACGAGCGATGATCTGTACTGGGCAGATTTCGTCTCCGGCGCAATGTTGGCAAACATCGTGGATCGGGCGAAGACGCTGGCTATCAAGGACGCGCTGCATAAGGGTTCCGACGGCATGCGCCCAGAGCACGTGACCGAAGCCGTGCGTGCAGAGGTAGCCGATTCCGAGGACCTGCCGGACACCACGAACCCGGCGGAGTGGGCGCGAATCTACGGCCATGGGACGAAGCGCGTCGTAGACATCGACGTACACAGGGTTTAATGAGGGTTTAGGAGGCTCGCACTTTGTTTGGACCGCATATTATTGGCTCCGAAACGGAGTATGGCATTGTCGCGGTAGACGATCCGACAGCCAGCCCGATCCATACCTCCACCCAGGCCGTCGTGGCCTATGCGGAGCACAGCGGACAGGGGGTGAACCGTCGCACCCGTTGGGACTATGAAAACGAATCACCCTTGCGCGATATTCGCGGCTTTGACCTGCGCCGCCACCGCAGGGGGAGCGCACCGGTTTTAGATCCCAATGCGCTGGGGGCAGCGAACGTCATTACTGCCAATGGCGCGCGTTTCTACGTAGACCATGCACACCCCGAGTATTCCTCTCCGGAATCCGCGACCGCTTACGACGCCGTGGTGTGGGACAAAGCCGGCGACATCATCATGCACCGCGCGGCCGAGGCCGCAGAGCCGGAACTGAAGATCTACAAGAACAACGTCGATGGCAAGGGTGCCAGTTATGGCTCGCACGAGAACTACCTCTACCCGCGCGATCTGGACGTGGAAGATGTACAGGCTGCGCTGATCCCGCACTTCGTCACCCGCCAGGTGTTCTGTGGGGCGGGGCGCATTGGGCTGGGGCAGCAGGGCGAGCAGCCTGGCTTTCAGATCAGCCAGCGCGCCGACTATATCGAAACCGATATTTCACTGGAGACCACGCTCAACCGTGGCATCGTCAACACCCGCGATGAACCCCACGCGGACGCGGACAAGTGGCGTCGTCTGCATGTCATTATCGGAGACGCGAACCTCAGCGAGTTCTCCAACTACCTGAAGTTCGGAACCACTGCGTTAGTACTCGCGGCCGTGGCGCAGGGTGCTTATTTCGGTGATCTGCGTTTGCTTGAGCCTGTGTCCGACGTCCAGCGCGTTTCTCGCGACCTGGATTGCACTGCGCGCCTGCGCTTCTATGGCCAGGCTGAGCGAACGGCCATCGAGACGCAGCGGGAGATTCGCAAGCGCGTGGGGGAGATCATGGACCTGCGTGGAGACGATCTTGAGGTCTATGAGCTGTGGGGCCAGATCCTCGACGATCTTCAGGCCGATCCGCTATCCACCGCCGACCGCCTGGATTGGACGGCGAAGCTGCAGCTGATTAACGCTTACCGTGCCCGCGGATTGGAGTGGACCGACCCCCGCCTAGCGCTAGTCGACCTGCAATATTCGGATATCGACCCGCGCCGCGGGCTTTACCACGCGCTGGTTAAGAAGGGGCGGATGCGTACCTTTATCGACCCTGCGGAGGTCACCTCCGCTGTCGATACCCCGCCGGCCTCAACTCGCGCATGGCTGCGGGGCCACCTGGTGGCGAATTACTCTGCGGATATCCTCTCGGCGAACTGGGATAACGTTATCGTGGATACCCCGGACGGCGTCGTGCAGATCACCATGGACGATCCGCGCGGGTTCAATCAGCTGGAGCTGCGAACGCTGCTGGAGTCCGGGACTAGGCCCGGCATTTCCGAACTCGTGGCAGGCTTGAAGGAAATCAACCCGGAGAAGGTTTCCGGGGTTGGCAGAAAGGAAGTTTAAACATGGCACAGGGCGGACAGGTCAGCGCCGGCGGCGGTCGGCGTGACGACGACCAACCGATCGAACAAACCACCGGCGCCGGCGCCCAGCAAGTCAACGTCACCGGCACCGATGATCTTCTGGATGAAATCGACGGACTGCTAGAGAATAACGCTGAGGAGTTTGTTCGCTCCTACGTGCAAAAGGGCGGACAGTGACAGCTATTCGCCGCCGCATCATGGGTCTGGAGACCGAGTACGGGATCGCCAACATGCAGGATTCTTCCCGTCGCCTCGGCCCAGACGAGATCGCCCGCAAACTCTTCGCCCCTGTGGTGGAAAAGCACCGCAGCTCGAACATCTACACCGAGAATGCCTCGCGACTTTATCTAGACGTTGGCGCACACCCGGAGTTCGCCACGGCGGAGTGCGATAGCCTGCACCAGCTGATCGCCTATGATCGCTCCGGTGATCTCATGATGCACGAGCTGGCCGACCGCGCCGAGCAGGCCGTCGGTGGCAAGGTCTATTTGCTCAAGAACAACACGGACTCGCTGGGAAACTCCTATGGCTGCCACGAGAATTACCTAGTCAGCCGCGATATTCCCTTGAAAGGCCTCAGTAAGCAGCTATTGCCTTTCTTAGTTACCCGCCAGCTCATCTGCGGTGCGGGCAAACTTGCCATCCCGTACCCCGGCGCGCCGAACGAGAATTTCGGACCCGGCTACACCATGAGCCAGCGCGCCGACCACGTCTGGGAGGGCGTCTCTAGCGCTACCACCCGTTCGCGGCCAATCATCAACACCCGCGACGAGCCGCACGCCGATTCCGCCAAGTACCGTCGCCTGCACGTTATCGTTGGCGATTCAAACATGTCGGAAGTCACCACAGCGCTGAAGGTCGGCTCGACCTTGCTGGTGTTGGAGATGATCGAAGCCGGCGTCGCACTGCCCGATTTCGAGATGGCCAATGAGATCCGCTCGATTCGCGAAATCGCCCGCGACTTCACCGGCCAGGTGGACATTGCCTTGCGCAGCGGTTCGACTGCCACACCGTTGGAGGTACAGCGCGCTTTTTATGACGCCGCCTGCGCCTATCTCGCTCATCGTGAGGACGTGGAGCTGGGCACCCCCAATGCTGAGCTAGCCCCCGTGGTGGATCTGTGGGGCCGAGTGCTGGACTGCTTCGACACGGGCGACTTCGCCCCGGTCTCCACTGAGATCGACTGGGTTATCAAGAAGTCCCTGCTGGATCGCATGGCCGCTGCCCGCGGCCTGGATCCAATTGACCCGCGCCTGGCACAGATCGATTTGATGTACCACGACATCCACCCGACGCGTGGCCTATTCCACGTGTTGGCCCGCCGCGGCCTGGCTCGCACATTGCTGGAGACAGAGGAGATCGAGCAAGCGGTACGCCAGGCACCACAAACCACCCGTGCCGCGGTGCGTGGACGCTTCATTTCCGCTGTTCGTGCCCACCCGGAGTTGTCTTATACGGTGGATTGGATGCGGGTGAAGGTCAACGGCGAGAACGGGGCGGAGTCCCTGCTGGCCGATCCTTTTGCCACGACCGATGAGGATGTCGATCGTATTATTGCCTCTATGGAAGCCCGATGAATCGCAACCGCCCCGTTGAAACTCACTGGATACCAGGCGCTACGCGCCTATTTAATCTGGTCATCGCACTCATTAATTCCGAAAAGCCGCGCACGCCCGAGTGGATTTTGGCCAATGTTGAAGGCTATCAGCAGGTGAACATCGACTCCGCGCGAAAGCAGCTAGAGCGCGACCGGAAGGATCTGGAAGCGCTCGGGGTGCACATCGGAGGTACGGATCTGCTTTCCCTCGACTCCTCCCAGTCCTTCCTGCCAGACATTGAATTCACCGATGGGGAAGCCACTGTCATCACCGCGGCGAGCCGTTGGGCACAGTCGGGGGAGATGCTTTCTGCTGCCCAGTCCGCTTACACCAAATTGGCTGCCGCTGGTCTGCAGCGTCGTGTCGCCTCCGGCGAGGTAACCATTCCAAGCGTGCCTGATCACACAGCCTTGGATGGGGACTCCATCGACGCGATTTTCCGCGCCCTCGATAACGGTCTCGTCCTGACCTTCAACTACTATCCCTCGCTGGTCGACAATCCCCAGCAGCGTCGCCTCGAGCCCTGGGCCTATGGCGCCCGGGATGGCCTTATTTACGTCACGGGTTTCGACCTGGACCGTGGCGCACAGCGCACTTTCCGGTTAGCGCGCATCGACTCCGTTTCCGCTTTGCCGGAGTTCGCCCAGCACCCGCGTCCGCAGGGTACCCCGCAGCAGCTGATCGAGCAGGGTCTGGAAAGCAGCCATCAGATGGTCACCGCCACAGTCGAATTTCCTGGCGAAGGAGCCTGGGAGCTCCGCCGCCTCACTAACGACTCGGGCACCATTGGGCCTGTGGATCGCGACTGGCTGATCCGGACCGCGGCTGCCTACGCCCCGCAGGTCGTGGTCACTTCGCCACCGGATATTGTCGCCGCTATCGTCGCGGTACTCAAGGAGGCTGCTTCATGACGCCACCACGTTCCAACGCCGAACAATTCCTACGCACCCTTTCCGTCTTGGCCTGGTTCCGTAATCATCCGGACGGCAGCCTGATGGAAGCGTCGCGCACCCTGGGCCTTTCCACCCCGCAGATCACCCATGAACTGGGACAGGTCAGCATGTGCCGCATGCCCGAGAGCATTTTGGATATGCCGGTGGAAGTGACGGTGGATCGAATGCGTGCATCGGTAAAGTTCTCCGCCGGTTTGGACCACCCGGTCGCCTTGAACAGCCTGGAGGCTGGCGTGCTGTTGTTGAACCTGCAGGCTCTGCGCTCTACTGCACCGCCGGAGATGCAGCAGAATATCGACTCCGCCAGCGATAAGATTCAGACTCTGCTGCGCGCCCGGCGCGAGTACACGGAGGCTTTCACCCCCGAGACAACCCCCTCTGCGCCGGCTTTTCTGCCACTGCGACGTCGCCTTGCCGAAGCCATCCAAACTCGCCGTCAAGTGAGTTTCAACTACCAATCGCTTTCTAGCGATACCTTCACGTCCCGGATCGCTGACCCGGACCATGTCGCCCTCGTTGACGGTGAGTACTACCTCTGGGCACGGGAAGGTGGCGTCACCACAAAAACCTTTGCGCTATCCCGCATCGACGCGCTCGACCTGGGCGAGGAGGGTTCCGCCTCCCCTCAAGTACAACCCGACATCGACCCGCAGGATCCCTTCGGCTTTGAGCAGACCGATGAATGGGCGCGGGTAGAGCTGGATGAGTCACTGCGTTGGATGTTGGAATACTTCCCTATGTGGGTGGTGGAGGATGAATCCCGCTTGGTCGTCGACGTGCCCAACACGGGCGAGTGGTTTATGCGTTTCCTGCTCGGCTTTTCGCCCGGAATTCGAGTGCTGGAACCGCTACCATTGGCCGAGAACTTAAAAGTCCTAGCCCGGCGTGGCCTCGATGCATACGAGGCTCGAGGGCTAGGATAGAAAGACCAATCCCAACTATAGAAAGCTTGTAGAAACCAATGCCGAACCTTGGCGTTCCTGAACTAATTATCATCGCTCTGGTCATCTTCCTGCTGTTCGGAGCGACCCGCCTGCCCAATGCTGCGCGCTCCCTGGGTCGTTCGATGCGCATCTTCAAGTCCGAGATGGACGAGATGAAGACCGACAAGGATGGCAAGGAGAGCAAGGAGCTGACCGAGAAGCAGGCTCCGACCGCCGAGCAGCAGCAGGCTCAGGATCTGGCTCAGCCGCAGTCCCAGCCCAAGACCGAACAGCAACCAAACGAGTAAGTGGCTAAGAAGCTAAAGAAACCCGCCGATGGTTCGATGACCATCGTCGAGCACATCAATGAGCTGCGCAAGCGCGTCTTCATTGCCCTGATCGCGATCGCCGTCGGCACCGTTATCGGATATATCTGGTACAACGTCGAGGTCGGCCCGATCCCTTCACTGGGTGAGGTGCTGCGCGGACCGTACTGTAACCTGCCGGAGGAAGCCCGCTTCGGTTCCGAAGCAGGGGAGTGCCGACTGCTGGCCACCGGGCCTTTTGAAATGTTCATGCTGCGCTTGAAGGTCGGCGCACTGGCCGGAATGGTGTTTTCCTCGCCCATATGGCTGGGACAGATCTGGGCATATATCACCCCAGGTCTGCACAAGAACGAGAAGCGTTGGACTCTCGGCGTGGGCATTTCCGCCGGACTGCTGTTTGCCGTCGGTGCGGTGTTGGCCTACTTCGTACTGTCTTATGGCTTGGAGTTCCTGCTCACCATTGGTGATGAGGCTCAGATCGCCGCGCTTAACGGCGAGCGCTATTTCAGCTTCGCCATGGCGCTGCTGTTGATTTTCGGTGTGAGCTTTGAGGTGCCGCTCATCACCGTGCTGCTAAATCTGGCACACGTAGTGAGCTATCAGCAGCTCAAGGACAAGCGTCGCTTCATCTGGGCTTTCCTTTTCCTCTTCGCTGCCTTCGTCACTCCTGGTCAGGATCCGATCTCCATGGTGATTCTGGCGATCTCGCTGTGTACAATGATGGAAATCGCCACGCAGATTGCTCGGATCAACGACAAGCGCAGGAAGGATAACCAGGAGGAATGGCTGGAGGTCGATGACGATGCGACCACCGACATCGACGCCCCGGAGCCGATCCGCCCCGTAACCGCCACCGCACCTCCGCAGTCCACCAGCGCAGCCCGCCCGATCACTACTCCCAAGCGCCAGGATCCCAAGGCGCAGAATTTCTCGACTACCGATTTCGATGACATTCTCTAGCCCCCAGGTAGAGCGCTTCTGCGCCCAGTACGATTTCCCTCTGGACGACTTTCAGGTACAAGCGGCCGAAGCTATCGACCGGGGGCGGGGCGTTCTCGTGGCCGCCCCGACGGGCGCGGGTAAAACCATCGTCGGCGAGTTCGCCGTGTTCGCTGCCTTCCACGGTGACGGCACGTGTTTCTACACCACGCCTATCAAGGCGTTGAGTAACCAAAAGTTCCACGATCTCGTCGCTCGCTACGGCGAGGCGAACGTCGGCTTGCTCACCGGTGACGTCACCATCAACGGTGATGCACCCATCGTTGTGATGACCACCGAGGTCTTGCGCAACATGATCTATGCCGATTCCGAGCGCCTGGAAACGCTCACGCACGTCGTCATGGACGAGGTGCACTTTTTGGCTGATCGTTCCCGCGGGCCGGTGTGGGAGGAGGCGATCCTCAATCTCGATCCGCGCGTGATCCTGGTATCGCTGTCGGCGACTGTATCCAATGTTGAGGAATTCGGCGGTTGGCTCTCCGCAGTGCGCGGCGATACCGAAATCATCGTCACTGAAAAGCGTCCCGTTCCACTGACACAGTTCATGATGGTGGGCCGCCAGATCCTGCCGCTTTTCGAGGGCTCGGAGCAGCATCTCGGTGCCATCAATCGCAAGGTTGTTGCAGCCGCCGCCAAGGCTGAGGAAACTGGCAAACGCCGTGGTCCTAAGCGCGGCGACGTCATCCAGCACATGGCCACCGCCGGGATGTTGCCGGCGATTTACTTTATCTTTTCGCGTGTTGGTTGTGACGCCGCCGTTCGCGCCCTGCTGGTCGATCGCGTGGACTATTCGTCTCCAGCGGAAAGAGAAGAAATCCTGCGCACGATCGACGCGGGTGTGGCCGACCTGACGGAAGAAGACCTAAATGTCCTGGGCTTCCGCCAGTGGCGGCGCGCACTTTCCCGCGGCTTCGCCGCCCATCACGCCGGCATGTTGCCGGCCTTCCGCCACATCGTGGAGGATCTATTCTCCCGCGGGCTGCTAAAAGTCTGCTTTGCCACCGAAACTCTGGCCCTGGGCATCAATATGCCTGCCCGCTCGGTGGTGCTGGAGAAGTTGGTGAAGTTTAATGGTGAGACGCACGCCGACCTCACCCCCGGCCAATACACTCAGCTCACAGGGCGCGCTGGCCGCCGTGGCATCGACACGAAGGGCAACGCAGTGGTGCTGTGGAGCCAGGGGCTGGATCCTTATGGGGTCGCAGACTTGGCGTCAACAAGAACCTATCCGTTGGATTCCACCTTCCGCCCCGGCTACAACATGGCCGTGAACCTCATCGGCACCATGGGACTGGACGAGGCGCATCGGCTGCTGCTGCGTTCCTTTGCGCAGTACCAGACCAACGGCGCGGTGGTGGAAAGCGCCGAGCAGATTGAGAAGCGCCGCCGCGAGCTGGCGCAACAGGAAAAGCAGCTGAAAGCTACGATCCGCGAGGTACGTCGCCCGTCCAATAGCCTCAATGCCGACTTCCAAATGGTCACCGAGTACGGACAGCTGCGCCGCGAGCTTTCTCAAGAGGAGCGACGTGCCAAGCGCATGGTGGTCGACGAGGCCGCAACGGAAACGACATCACTGCTGCAATCTCTGCAGACTGGCGATGTAATCGCACTGCCTACCGGTAAGAACCCGATGACCGCCGTGATCGCCCGGACGGATCACCGTGGCCGGCCCACCATTATCACCGAGGACGGCTGGGCGGAGCGTGTGAATCCCGATATGTTCGGCAACACGCCGGTGCATATTGGCCATATGCATTTGCACAAGGGTGTGGCACGCAACCCGAAGCGTCAGGCTAGGGCAGTAGCGGCCAACCTGCGGCGTTTGCAGCTGGATAAGCCCAAAAAGCTTAAGCCGCGGGCACGCCGCCGTTCCCTTCGAGCACTCGAGCTGCGCGAGCAAGTACACGCACACCCGGTGCACGCTTGGGAGGGCCGCGAAGAGCTTTGCCGCGCCGCAGAGCAGTACCTGAAGGCCGCCCGCCGCCTGGAGTTCGAGCAAAAGGAGCAGCCACAGGAGTCCGACTCTTTGTCTGCGCAGTTCAACCGCATCCTCGCGTTGCTGTCGGAGCTGGACTACGTGGAACTCGAGGGAAACACTGCCCGCATCACCATGGAGGGCGAGCGGCTTTCTAAGATCCACCACGAATCTGACCTACTGGTTGCCCAGTGCCTGCGCCGTGGCGTGTGGGACGAGCTGGATCCGGCGGAGCTTGCCGCAGTGGCAAGCACGTGTGTGTTCGAAAATCGACGCGATTCCGGTTCTAAAGACGACGGTGTGCCGACGGAACCCCTCGCCACCGCAATTAGCCAGACCTGGCGCATCTACCAGGAACTTTCCACCGATGAACAGCGCCACAACCTCACCGTGACCCGCGCTCCAGAGCTGGGCTTCGCCACCGCCGTGCACCAGTGGACTGCCGGTGCACCACTGGAATACTGCCTGCGCGCGGCGGAGGCTAGCGGCGCCACCCTCACCCCGGGTGATTTTGTACGCTGGTGCCGCCGGGTGATCGACCTGTTGGATCAGATCAAGTTGACCGGTTATTCCAATGAAGTAAAGGCGGCCTCCCGCAAGGCAGTCGCCGCGATGAGACGAGGAGTTGTGGCCCTCGATGGCTAAGAAGATCGCAATTTTCGGAGCGACCAGCGAAATCGGTGGCGAGATCGCCCGCATGCTGGCTCCCGGCAACCATCTGGTGCTCGCTGGCCGCCGCACCACGGATCTCGCCGAAGAGCTGTATAACCTCGGCGCCACCCAGGTTGACTCCTTCTTTTTCGACGCCACCGACGTGGATTCCCACGCCAGCCTCATAGCGGAGATCGAGGCCACCGGCCCTTTGGACGTCGCCCTGGCGATGTTCGGGGTGCTGGGCGACCAAGAGCTTGCCGAGCGCGATTCCACCGAGGTGTACCGCGTGTTGCACACGGACTTCACAGCCCAGGCGGTGCTACTCACGGAGCTGGCACAGGTAATGAAGTCCCGCGGCAGGGGAGTACTGGTGGCCTATTCCTCCATCGCGGGTGCGCGCGTGCGCCGGCCGAACTATGTCTATGGCTCGGCGAAAGCGGGTCTCGATGGTTTCTGCCAGGGCATGCAAGATGCGCTCCAGGGCACCGGAGTGCGCTTGGTCATTGTCCGCCCGGGCTTCGTCATTGGTCGCATGACTCGTGGCATGGATCCGGCGCCCTTGTCCACAACTCCGGATGTGGTCGCGGCCGCCACGGTTCGCGCTATCAATGACGAAAGCGCAGAATCCGTGTGGATCCCGCGCTCCCTGAAATTGCTGGCCGCTGCTATGCAGGTGGTTCCGCGTTGGCTGTGGCGGCGTGCTCCTCGCTAATACGTGGAAGATCTAAACGTGGAAGATGTTGTAGAAGATCGTCCGCAACACACCGAATGCCACGGAAATGCCGGTTGCCGCGGCGATGCCGATTGCAACCTTCGCGAACGGGTTCAGGTTCTCCCACCACTCGTCGGAGTCCTTGGTGCTAGAGCCCTTGGTGCTGGAGCCCTCGGTAGTGGTACCAGAGCTGGAACTCTGGGTATTAGTTGCTGCCACGGCCGGGGTAACGGTGGCCAGAGCCATCGTGGGTGCCAGTGCAGCGGCGATAATAGTGCGACGAATACGCATCGAGGTACTCCCTTAAACGTAGTTAATGCTTTGGCGTGTAGGAACCTTTTGTTCCACACCTTCGTTATCGTTATGTAAGCACGCTTTCGTTACAAAGATCGCGTTTTCATAACAATTTTTCAGACGGATACTATAGGAGCCTCCAAACCATCATGCAATTTCTACCTGCCGTGTATCTGGTTATGGAACTCATCGCCTTCATTCTGTTGGGAGTCTGGATCGGCTGGGGCTGGGCGCTTCTGATTCTTTTGGGCTTGTTTGTGCTGGGTCTCGCCCTCGCTACGTGGCAGATGCGCGAGCTCACCGTCCGCGCGCTGAGCCAGAATGATCGCCCGGGCGCTCTGACTGCCGATATGGCGCTGTCCATGGTCGGTGCGGTGGGTGTAGCGGTACCGGGTATTGTCTCTAGTTTCCTGGGAATCTTCTTCCTGATTCCTCCGACGCGCACGCTGATCCGCAAAATGTTGGGTCAAGCAGCACGCCGTTCTCTGGAGCGCTTCGGCGTCACAACCTACACTCGCGTCAATCGCATCCAGAACTCGGGCGGTTGGGGAGACGTTATTGACCACCGCGCGGGCGAAAACGAATGATTCTTAAGATCCTCGTCGCTGTCTTCAGCGGCGTGATGGTCTTCGCTTCCTTCGAGCCGACCGGCCTGTGGTGGGCCGCGCCGCTCGGGTTCGCGTTGCTGTTCTACTTTGCTGATTCCCACCATGCCATGCTGATGGCCTGGGTGCAGGGTCTAGCCATTTACGGTCTTTTGCTGCCGTGGGTGGGAGAGTTCGTCGGCGCTGCCGCGTGGATCGCCCTGGCTGTTGTTCAGTCCCTCTATAGCCTGCTCTTCGGCGTAGGCCTCAAGTATTTGCTTCGACGCCCCCTCACGGCCCACATCGTCGGCATTCCGACCTGGTTCGTCGCTGTGGAGTGGCTGCGATCTTCTTTCCCCTTCGGCGGTTTTCCCTGGGGACGCATCGCATGGGGGCAGGCGAGTGGCCCGCTGAGTTGGCTGATACGCCTCGGCGGCCCCTCGGTTGTCACCTTCGCCGTTGTGCTGATTGGTCTGCTCCTCGCACTCAGCATCCGCAAACACGTGGTTCCCGCCTACGCACTGGCCGGTGTGGTTGCACTGGTCGGCACCTATGCGCTGCTGATCCCCGCACCCTCCGCCGACCACACCGTGAATGTCGTGGCAGTGCAGGGCAATGTGCCACGCCTGGGACTGGATTTCAATGCGCAGCGTCGCGCTGTACTGGATAACCACGTGCGTCGCACCGAAAAAGTGGAGTCCCACCCGGACATCGCTATCTGGCCGGAGAATTCAGCGGACGTCAATCCGTTTACCGATGCCACCGCTCGTCAGCAGGTCGAGAAAGCGCAACGCTCCATCGATGCACCAATCCTCGTAGGTACCGTTAGCCCGGAGCACAACACGATGGTGGTGTGGGACGAAAACGGGCCAGGGGAGAAGCATGTAAAGCACTATCTGCAGCCCTTCGGCGAGTACATGCCTTTCCGGGATTTCCTGCGGAAGTTCAGCGAGTATGTCGATCGCGCCGGTAACTTCCAGCCTGGAAACGATAACGGTGTGGTGCACATGGCAGGAATTCCGGTGGGTGTGGCCACATGCTATGAGGTTAGCTTCGATGGTGCGTTCCGCTCGGCAGTGCGCGGTGGCGCGCAGATTCTGACAAGCCCCACGAACAACGCCACTTTTGGTTTCACGGACATGACCTACCAGCAGCTGGCCATGTCGCGTATGCGAGCAAAGGAATACGATCGTTCCGTAGTCGTTGCCGCGACCTCGGGCGTTTCGGCTATTGTCGCTCCCGACGGGCGCGTCGAGCAGCGGACGGGTATCTTCACCTCTGACGCCCTCGAGGCCGAGTTGCCTCTAAGCGATACAATGACACTGTCGGCTCGCGTCGGCCCATGGGTAGAACGGATTCTAGCTATCCTGGGGCTGCTGTCCGTGGCATTTACATATAGGAGAGGTAAGAAAGCTTTTCATGAATAAGCTCAGCGATAAAACCCTGGTCATCATCCCGACCTACAACGAGAAGGAAAACCTTCCGCTCATTATTGGTCGGCTGCTGAAGGCCGAGCCCGAGCGTGTGGACGTGCTTGTCGTCGACGATTCCAGCCCGGACGGCACCGGTGAGCTGGCCGACGAGATGGCCGCTGAAAACCCGAAGATTCACGTGATGCACCGCGGTGGCAAGGGCGGCCTGGGTGGCGCTTATATCGCTGGCTTCCACTGGGGCTTGGAGCGTGACTACGAGATCCTGTGTGAAATGGACGCGGACGGTTCTCACGCTCCCGAGCAGCTGTACCTGCTGCTGGATCGCATCGACACGGGAGCAGAAATGGTTCTGGGTTCCCGTTATATCAAGGGCGGAAAGACCGTAAACTGGCCGGTCAGCCGCCAGGTTTTGTCCCGCGGTGGCAATGTCTACGCTTCCATGGCTCTGGGCGCGGGTCTGTCCGATATCACAGGTGGCTACCGCGCATATCGTCGCGAGGTGCTGGAGGGCATCGATCTCGATGCCGTTGATTCTGCCGGCTATGTCTTCCAGGTGGACCTGGCATGGCGTGCCGTCGAAGCCGGCTTCGACGTCCGCGAGGTTCCGATCACTTTCACCGAGCGTGAAATCGGTGATTCCAAGATGAGCGGCAATATCGTTTCCGAGGCTTTGGTCCAGGTGACTAAGTGGGGTGCCACGCACCGTTACAACCAGGTGAAGAACCTGGCACAGGAGTCCTGGCGCATCGGCGCTGGCACCGTACGTCGCTACTTCTGAGCCGCTTCCTGCTCCTTCATGAGCTTCACCGCGGTGCGGCGGCGCTTGCGGAGGAGTTCGATGCGCTCGTCAAGCAGTTCGTCGAGTTCCTCGAGGCTGCGACGCTCACGCAGCATGTCCCAGTGAGTGCGTGGGGGCTTGACGGGCTTGGATTCCTGCCCTTCGCCCTCTACCAGCGTGCCTAGCTGGCCGTTCTTGCACATCCATTCCTGCGGGATTTCCGCGTCATCGGCGAAGGGAACCTCGTAGATTTCTCCAGCCTCGGTGCGGTACTTCACCATCTGGCGGGGAGCCAGATCGTGGTCGCGATCCGTCTCATAAGAAACGGCACCCATGCGACTTCCGCGCAGTACGCGATCGGCCATCTTTTCATCACTCCTCAATTAGTTCGAACTAATCCATCATAACAACGAAGAACCGGGAAGAATTGTTCCATGCCTCGACCAAAGCACTGCCTATGGTGCGGCAGGGAAGTTGCACCTGGCCCAACGAATCGACCGCGTAAGTATTGCGGCCAGTCTTGTCGCCAGCGCGCTTATGAGCAGCGCGCCCAGCTTGCGGGCACGTCGATTCCCAAGGATTCCATCATTCTGCCGGCTAGCGCAGTCGAGCAGTTTCACGATCAGCTATTCGAACTCCGCTGCGCAGCCGAAGACCTGTGCACCGCGGTGCGGGAAGGGGAGCCGGCCGAGACAGTGGAGGAGTTGGCGTCAGAACTAGAGGCCCTGGCTCACCGCGTCGAGCAACTTCGAGGTCGCAGACACTAAGGGTTATGCTATAGAGCATGCGTAAGGGAATCATCACTCTCGCCGTTATTGGCATGGTCGTTGGCGTGCTGATGGCCTTCGGGCCACTGGTCGTGAATTTCTTTAGCGACCGCGGGCTCCGCACCGCGGACATTACCGCAGGTGGAGAGCCTGCTACCGTAGCCATGGACGGCACCTGGCATGTGGTGAGGGGAGCCGGCGACAATGTCTCGCAGGCTGGCTACACGTTCGACGAGAAGCTCCCGGCTGGCGCCAAAACCACCTCGGGTCGCACGGAGGACGTCAAGGGAGACTTCAAGGTCAAGGACAAGAAGCTCACCGAAGGTAAAGTCACCGTCGATGTCGCCAGCATCAGCAGTGACGTTGAAAAGCGCGATATCAACGTACGCAAGAGCATTTTGCACACCGATAAGTTCCCGGAAGCCTCGTTTACGCTGACTAAGCCCGCAGATGTCTCCAAACTGCCGGATGATGGCACGACCGATACTGTGAGCGTCACCGGCGATCTGGAACTCCACGGCAAGAAGAAAGAAATGACCGCCGAGTTGAAGGTTCTGCGCACTGGCGAGCATGTAATCCTGCAGGGCAACATTCCGTTTAAGCGTTCCGATTTTGACATCGCGACTCCACAGTTCGTCGCCGCGACGATTGCAGACCAAGGCACTCTGGATGTGCTGCTGGTACTAGAACAAGTTAAGTAGGCTTAGGAGCTATGTCTCCAGAGTTACTGAAATACTCGCGCATCATGCGCATCGTCGTGCTGTTGTTCTTTATCGGCTATCTGCTGTGGAAGGGCACGACGCTGACGTATGTCTTCGCCGCGTTCTGCGTGCTATTCCTGGCCGCCACGTGCTTCCAGCTGTGGCAAGCCAGCAAAAGCCGATAATATACATTATGACACTTTAGCTTCCAATCACGTTCGGCATTGCTGCGCTTCCTTCCACCGAGCCCTGCAGCTGCCCCACTGGCGCCTCGCATGTCCGCCCCAGCGGTTCGCCGCGGAAACGCTTCAAAATGAAGTCGATACCAAAGGCACCACCTGTCACCGCCTGAATGAAGTGATTGTATTCACCCACCGGCGGCATGATGTCGTCGCGGTATTCCACCTGCGCACCTTTCGCGCACCACGTACGAGCTAGTTCCTTCGCCTGGTTGTATTCAACGTTCTTGTCATGACGCCCAGATATCACCATCACCGGCGCCACCGGACGCTTGGTTCCAATGCGTTGACGCTCCATAGCCTCCCGCGCCTCCGGCATATCCTTCAATAGCTCGTCGAGCGTCTTACCAGACTTCGTCCATTCGCTCGTCTTCCTGTGTCCGTACTTCTCCGTGATCTCTCCGGTGCACATCGTAGACAGATCCTTTAATGCCTTTTGACCTTCTTCATTGAGGTGTTCATCAAGCAGCGGCCGCAAATGCGGATAACGCTCCAACAGACCATTGATCGTAAAGCCGATCGCCCCCATAAGATCCGAACCGTCGATATTGCGCTGCACGGCTCCCAAGTCCGCAGGCGGCGCGGACGCGTACGCACCCACCACATTCAGCTCCGGCGCATACTCACCTGCCGCTTCCACAGCCGCTGCAGATGCGCCGCCGCCCTGCGAGTGCCCGTAAAACGCCACCGGACCATCGCCCACACCCGCAGCCCGTGCTGCATCCAACATCGCATGCGCCTGGTCATCCCGGTTCATGTATGTGTGCACACCCGGGGTGCCCATGCCGATATAGTCGGTCACCACCACACGCACGCCTTTAGAGGCAAATACCCAGTCGTAGATTCCCTCCAGGTTCACCAAACGCTTCGACTTGATCGGATCCGGCTGCCCATCCAGAGGCCAGTTCTTGCTCGGTGCACATTGGTCACCCTGCCCAACCGTTCCGCGGCCAACAACGACCGTTGGGCGTGGTCCCTTGCCTTTCCACTCCACCACCGGCTCCACAATATAGCCACTGACCTGCACTTTCTCCCCCTCTGAGGTGGTCGTCATGTACTCGATCCGATCCACCGTCTTCGGCATTCTCATATGCAGATCGCCGAACACATTGGAATATGCAACCTTCTCCCTCTTCGTCACTTCCGCCGCCTGAGCAGGCGTAGCAAATCCGGCAATTGCAATGGCTGTAGCGCATGCGAGCGCTGTCGTCTTTTTAATCATTGCTTAGTTCTAACAAACCAACTACCCCCATTGGGGTAAAAACGGAAAACTTAGCCAAAGGAAACTAAGGGCGTCAATAAGTTAAGTTCATGGACCTAAGCCACATCCGCATCGGTACAGCATCGGCGGGGCTACAGATCGAAGGATCACCCCGCCCCAACAATTGGAGCGAATGGTTCGCCAAAGACGGCACCACTCCCCACCCCACCACTGACCACTGGCGCCGCTGGCGCGAGGACAACCAGCTCATGAGCGACCTGGGACTACAGATCGCGCGCGTCGGCGTGGAATGGTCGCGCGTCGAGCCCGAGCCCGGCCGCTACGACCACGAAGCCCTGCAACGCTACCGCGAAGAGTTCCTGGATCTGCGGGAACGTGGCATTGAACCACTCGTTACGCTGCATCACTTCGGCCATCCCGCGTGGTTCGAAGCTAGCGGAGCGTTCACCCGCGAGGCCAATGTGGAGATCTTCCTCCGCTATGTCGACGTCGTCTTAGACCATCTCGGCGACATCGTGCGCGACTGGATCACCATTAATGAGCCTAATGTCTTCGCTACCGAGGCCTATCTCTTCGGCTCTACCCCACCCGGCCGCGGCGGCCTCGCTAAAGTCCGTCCATGTTTGCGCAATATGGCGGCCGCTCACCTACTCGCCTACCAGCGCATCCACTCCCGCCTCGAGTCTCCGCGCGTAACTTTCGCCCACCACCGGCGCGTCTTCGCCCCCATGAACCCGCGCAACCTCCTCCACCGCGCCCTTACACCCCTGGTCGAGTGGCTATTCCAGGGCGCAATCGAACCCGCGTTCTTCGAGGGGCGTTTCCACCCCCTACTCGGCCGCCCAGACATCGAGGTTCCCAGCGGCGGGGTCTTCGCGGACGCTGTGGCCATCAACTATTACTCACGCACAGCGGTTCGCGGTTTTTCCGACGCCACGTTCCCCGGCACCCCAACCAATGATCTCGGCTGGGAGATCTACCCGCCGGGGATTGCCGAGGTCTCCGGCGAATTGGCACGCCGCTACCAGCTGCCCGTGTGGATCACGGAAAACGGTACTGCCGATGCCCACGAGCGCTTCCGCTGCGCTTTCATCCTGGACCATCTGGCAGAGCTGTCCCGCATGCCCGAGGTCGAGCGCTACTACCACTGGTGCTTCGTCGACAACTGGGAGTGGTCGGAGGGCATGGCGCAGAAGTTCGGTGTGGTGGATATAGAACGGCAGGTCAAACCCGCGGGGCGACTACTGCAGGAACTGATCCGCGAGGGTGCTATTACCCCAGAAATTGATGCGAAGTTCCGGGAGGAAGGCCACTAATGTTGCAAACACTCACCGCCGCCGAACGCGAGCCGCGGCTGTTCTATTGGAAGTTCGGCATTGCTTTTTTCGGTTCAGTGTTTTCCTGGGCTGGACCGACGCAGCTTTTGCTGGGTTTGCAGATGATCCAGCTGCGCCCGGATACCAAGGAAGATTCCCTGGCCCTGATGATGATGCTGGGCGGAGCCACTGCCGTCGTTTCCAGCCTGCTGACCGGCTATATTGCAGACCGCAGCTGGTTTTGGGTGAATCGCTGGGGTAAGCGCCTCCCATGGGTGTTATTGGCGGCGCCGCTGGCCACCCTGGGGTTGCTGCTGATGTCTTTTACGCCCAGCTTCTGGGTTCTGACTGGGCTGTGGTGCCTGGTACAGGTGTTCGTTGCTTTCGTAACGAATAACCTCATGACGGTCACCGCTGATGTCGTGCCGCAGGAGAAGTTCGGCTTGGTTTCCGGAATCGTGGGCGCAACATACACATTTGGAATTGTCGGCGGGACCGCGGTTGCGACGGCTTTGCCGATTCAGCAGGCGTACTGGGCTGTCGGCGTCATTTCCCTTCTTTTCATCTTCCAATTCGCAGTCGGGCGCGGCCGCGTTGATGTACACGTCCGACCGCATAATTCGCTGTCCGTGACGGTCGGCGATGAGGGGTCGTATCGCAACTATTGGCTGGTCTTTTGCAGTCGCTTTGTCATCCACCTCGCCAACTACACGAGCCTGTTTTATCTGCTGTACTATCTGCGCGACCACATCGGCGTACCAGATCCGGATGCGGGCGTGCTGGCGCTCACCGCCCTGTATGCGGTGTTCACGATCATCACGGCGATCGTCAGTGGCAATCTTTCCGATCGCTTGGGACGGCGCAAGATTCTGGTTATCACTTCCGCTTTCGGAGTCGCTGTGGCGACGGGCTTGATGACGGTCGCCAGCGGCATGGGTCTCGTGTATGTCGCGGCGGCACTGCTGGGGATTAGCTGGGGCGTGTTCAGCAGCGTGGATCAGGCCATGGTCAATGAGTCGCTGCCCAGTAAGAAGAACCGCGCGCGCGACGTATCACTCATGTCGCTCACCCAGGGAGTGAGCAACATGTTCTGCGGCGGTCTGGCCGCCCTTGCCCTAAGGCATTTCGACTATCCGGGAATGTTCCTTATGTGCAGCATCATCTGCATCGTCGGTGCTGTGATGGTGCTGCCTGTGACCTCCTCAAAGTAAAAACTAGAATGGTGGTTCCTCTTCGCTGAATGTCCGCGCCATCCGCGCTTTCCGAATACCCCGTTCGGCGAAAGTCTCGCGAGTCAATGGCCCGCCGGGCACCGTCACGATCTCGTGGCCGTCTCCATGAGAAGTCCACACCTCGGTGCCATCCGCATGCAGCTCAACGTCCCAAGTGCCGGCTGTTTTCAGGCGATGGTGCGTGCGACACAGCAGGTGCATGTTTGCAGTGGTCGTCGGCCCTCCATTCGCGTGGCGATGCACATGATCGACATCACAGGCGTATCCCGGAACGTCGCACCCCGGAAAGCGACAGTGCCCATCACGCCCGGTTACTGACGCCCGCAGCAGCTCCGTCGGCTGGTAACTTTTCGTCGCGGTATAGCCGGGGGCAGCCAGGTGAGTGACCTTCGCGAGCCACTTACGGCTGGCAACGTCGCTCAACCAATGGTCTTCGGCGAATACCCCGCCGGGTTGTGGCTCGACGGACTTATATAGGTTCAAAGTGACCTCGGTGGTGATGTTCTGTTCGAGCATCGACAGAAAGGCCTCGCCCATTGTGCAGCTGTGCCTTTTAGAGGCCGCCTTGACGGCCTTGTGCAACTCCACGCCCTTCAGCCGCGGAACAGTCAGGGTAAAGACCGTTGTTTCGCATCTGCTGCGGTCTATAAAAAGCTCGGGAGAGTTTGTATCCATGGGCGGAATGTCATCCGGCCGACCAATGGCCGCTTTGATCTTGTTGTAAACCGCTCGTGGTGTGGGCACTTGCTGATTCGGGCGAGTGGGGCTCAACGCCTCGAGGATCTCTTCTTCCACGTCGGCCCGTTCGACGGGCGCGACTGCTTGAACCGCTTCGGTGACCTGCTGTATGTGCCGAATCGAAAATGCTCCGCACCGGAATAGCTCGTGAATACGCGGGAAAGCCTGAAGCATCAGGCCAGCGTCGGCATAGTTGGTAGCTACCACTTTGCTAATACCGAAGCGCACCGCGATCTTGGAAACATGATCCGGAACGAGGTCGTCGAGCGTCGGAGTAGACTGCTCCACCATAGTCAGATGGGTCAGGTTCAATGCCCGCGATGTGGCAGTCAACGGGTCATCGGAACGCGCAAGGCGGTAGTAAGGCTCGGCAGTGTCGGGAGGTCTTGTGACTGTACTGGCAGTGGTGAGTGTGGTGGTCATGCACATCCCCTTTTGGTGAACTAACAATAGTTTAGAACACCCGTTCCAAACAAGTCAATACTTTTACCAAATAAAATGCTAACTCTTTAGTTTAAGTAGAACGCATTTTCTAATTCGAGAACCACCCCTCCAGCCCGCCGACATTCATGTACAAATGAAGGCATGAGCACTCTAGACCTCTCCCAGGAAACCGTCCTCATCACAGGCGCCAGCTCAGGCCTAGGCAAAGAATTCGCCTCCCAGCTGGCAGCAAAGGGCGCAAATCTCGTGCTGGTCGCACGCCGTCAGGATCGGCTGCACAAGATTGCGGCCGAAATTAAGAGGCGTCACAAGGTCAAGGTCGAAGTTATAGCGAAGGACCTATCCGAACATGGCGTGGCCGGCGAGATTTCATGGGAGCTGTCCACGCGCGGGATCACGGTAACCTCGCTGGTCAACAACGCGGGCTTCGCGAACTACGAGTCTTTTAGCGACATCCCGACGGATAGCCTACGCGCAGAAATTGCGGTCAATGTCCACGCACTAGTGGAGCTGACTCACATGTTTCTGCCACGGTTCGAAGACCGAGGCAATGGATTCATCCTCAATGTGTCATCCATTGCTGGGTTCCAGCCCTCCCCCGGCATGGTGGTCTATGGTGCGACAAAGGCTTTTGTGCTGTCATTTACCGAAGGCCTATACGCAGAGCGAAAGGGCTCTGGGGTGCGAATCATGGCGCTGTGCCCGGGACCTACCGAAACGGAGTTCTTCCGAGTCGCTGGCAGTGACAGAGCCGACGGTGGGCTCAAGCGCATGAGCAGCCACGATGTCGTGACGGCGGGAATCGAAGCACTACTGCGCAAGTCGCCGCCGCCGTCGGTAGTCGCGGGCGCGCGCAACAAGGTGCTAACAAGCATCTCGCAGCGCATGCCACGGCGCGTCATGACGGAAGCTATGGCGCGGATAATGAAGCGGCAAGGTTAAGAAGTAGCCGCTCGTCGCGTGCTACGAGCTGTACACCAACGGGCAGGCCATCTCTTCCTCTACCTGCGGGGATGTTCATCGCAGGATGCCCGGAAACGTTCCACAACGCTGTGAAGGCAACTGAGGGCAAACTCGCGATCTGTGCCGCCAACATCCCCTTCCTGGAAAGCGCACCAGCGCGCGCCGGGCGCGAGGCCACCGTTGGTGTAAGGAGCACGTCAACGTCCTCGAACACACGGTCCAGCTCCTCCCCCAGCTCGTCGGAGAACTTCTCCGCCCAACGCAACGCCGGCCCCTGTGCCCATGCACCTGCCAGGCGCGTAACTTTGTGGCGCCCCTCGATGCGTTCGGGATACTCCAGCCCGGCGATCTCCTCCCGAATCCCCGCGAAGAACTGCGTGACGAAAGCCGCCGTCGGATCCTTGTGCCGCAGCGCATAGTCGCTCACGGTGTGTCCCAGCCCTCGCAGCTGATCGGCAACACGGCGTACTGCCCGGACATGGTCGCGGTGTGGTGGGGTCAGTGGCGTTGCCGGTTGGAGGCTTACGCCAATCCTTAATGACGCCACCTCAGATTCGATGGCTTCGGAGCCAGATAGGGCGTCAAAAAGAAGGGCGCAGTCGCGTGCAGTACGGGCGATGGGGCCAGCAGTGCCGAGGCGGCACCACAGTTCGCCGGGGAGAGTACCGCGGGCGGGTTTGAGGCCAAAGAGACCGCAATGGGCCGAGGGGATGCGGATAGAACCGCCGCCGTCGCCACCAATGGCGAAGGGCACCCATCCAGCGGCAACGGCAGCCGCGGAACCTCCGGAAGAGCCGCCAGGGGTGAAGCGCGGGTTGTGCGGGTTGCGGGTGATACCGCGAGCCTCCGACTCGGTGAAAGGGAAAGCGCCAAAGGCAGGCATAGTGGTTTTGCCCAGGATGATCGCACCGCTGGCACGGAGTCGGCGGACGATCTCGTCGTCGGAGGCCGCGGGCGTGGGGTTGGCATTGGTGCCGTAGGTCGTGGGCGCCCCGCGGACATCAACTTCTTCCTTGATGAGCACCGGCACGCCATGCAGCGGTCCGGGGTTGGTGGACGAATCAAGGTCGGCGGCAGTCGAAAGTGCCTCGTCGTCTAGCAGGACCGAGATCGCGTTGAGGCTACGATCCTGAGCGCGGATACGCCGCAGGGTGCGTTCGATAAGAGGGACGGCGCCGTGCTCAAGGGCAGTGGTGCGCCACTGACTAGAGCTCAGCAATGGTCGCCTTCAGGTTCTCGCCAACACGCTTGCCGGAGTGGATGCAGCCACCGAGGAAGGTGCCTTCAAGGGCATTCTTGCCATGCATACCGCCGCCACCGAAACCGGCGACCTCGCCTGCGGCATAGAGGCCAGGCAGCACCGATCCATCAGAGCGCAGACACCGCCCGGAAAGATCGGTCTCGATGCCGCCGAGGGTCTTGCGGGTCAGGATGTGCAACTTGACGGCGATAAGCGGCCCCTTCGACTCGTCGAGTAGGCGGTGCGGCGCGGCACAGCGGACAATCTTGTCGCCGAGGTATCCGCGGGCAGTGCGGATGTAGTTAATTTGCGCATCCTTGCTGAAGTTATTGTCGATCTGCGAGTCACGATCTTCGATGATGCGGCGCAGATCGTGTACGTCAAGGGCGGGTGCATCGTCATCGGCGATAGCGTTCATGCCCTCAACCAGGGAACCGAGGTCGTCGGCGACCACCCAGTCCTCGCCGTGGTCCATAAAGGCCTTGACCGCGGGGTGCGTGCCAGGGCCTACCTTGGAAAGCAGGTTCTTGACCTTCTTGATGGTCAGATCCGGATTCTGCTCGGAGCCGGAGAAAATGAATTCCTTGTCGGCGATCGTCTTGTTGAGGATGAACCAAGAGTAGCTGTGGCCCGTGGTGCCGATGTGCTTCATGGTGGAGATTGTGTCGCCACCCGGGATGAGGTTAGAGGGGAATCGCTTGCCGGTCGCATCAATCCACAGCGAGGACGGGCCAGGGATGATGCGAATGCCATGGCCAGGCCAGATGGAGTTCCAGTTCTTCATTCCCTCGGTGTACGCCCACATACGGTCAGTGTTCACCAGGTTCGCACCGGCATTGTTGGAGATTTGAATCATGCGGCCGTCTACGTGGGCGGGCACGCCGGTAACCATGCCATCCGGCACCGGCCCCCACTGGTCGGTCGGCCAAGCGCGGCGTACGAGATCCAGGTTGCCGCCGATTCCTCCGGAGGTCACGACCACCGCACGTGCGCGCAGCTCAAATTCGCCAACGGTGTTTCTCGATGACGCCACGCCGCGGTCCAAATCGCTCGGTTCCAGCACGCTGCCGCGCACGCCGACGACGGCGTCATTTTCTAGGATGAGTTCGTCGACCTGGTGGCGGAAGCGGAACTCGACTTTGCCCTCAGCCTCGGCGGCTTCAATGGGCTCGCGGAAAACGCGAACGACCTCAGGGCCAGTACCCCAGGTGAGGTGGAAACGCGGTACGGAGTTACCGTGGCCGCTTGCGTCGCCGGAGCCGCGCTCGGCCCAACCGACGGTGGGAAGAACGTTGAGACCGAGAGCCTTGAGGTAGTCGCGCTTTTCCGTCGCGGCGAAGCGGACATATTCCCTACCCCAACGGCGGGGCCAGTAGTCGTTGTTGGAATCGTCGTACTGCGCTGAGTTCTCCCAGTCGCGCCAGGCCAGCTCCTCGGAGTCCTTTACGCCCATCAGTTTCTGTTCCGGGCTGCCCACGTAGAACAGGCCACCCAGCGACCAAAAAGCTTGTCCGCCCAGGTTGTTACGGTTTTCCTGATCCAGGATCAGGACCTTCAGCCCCGACTTCTGCGCCTCATAGGCAGCGACAAGGCCGGCTAGACCGGCGCCGACGATGATGACATCGGGGTTGGTGGGAGTAGTCACAGGAGGGATCCTCTCGAAGGTCAAACACGAATAGTTATTATTACGCTAAAACTATCCGGTGATCTCCGGAGGGAAAATCGGAAAACTACTTCGGCGCGAAAACAAATTGGACGCAGCCGATATCCCCCGTGGTTGCCAGAGCCTCATGCAGCGCCAGCTGGTAATCCCAGAGCCTGCGGAAGACTGGGTCGAAGCCCGCTGCGGCGGCTTGGCGTTCGCGGGAGAGGAAGTTCGCGCGCCACAGTGGCAAAGTCGCACGTAGGTGGCCGCTCAGGTTGTTCTCTGCAACAACGGTAAGTTGAGTGTGCTCGGCCGTGACTTCGCGCACTTGCTGGGCTGTGGGGTACTCCAGGGCAGGCCATACGTATGCGCGCATGACGTCTAGGGATTCCTTGGCAGTCTCGCGGAGCTCGTCGGTGGCGACGATTGACTGGATTACTGCCAGACCATCGTCGGACAGCATGCGATCCACTGCCTTCAGGTAGTGGCTGAGGCCACCCAGCCCCAAAGTCTCCATGCGCTCAACAGAGAAAATGGCCTCGTAGCGCCCCGACCATTGTCGGGGGGAAGGTACTGGACCGGCGATAACCTCCACATTCACCGCACCCCCTACCCCGGCGGCCCGCACACGGGCATGCACAGCATCTGCGTGGTCTTCGTCGCTGGTCAGCACATCCACACGTGCGCCGCGCTGAGCGGCCTGTACTGCCAGTTGGCCTCCGGAGGACGGCATTTCCAATACGCGGTCGCCTGGGCCGACCTCGGCCTCGTCGAGCATGGTCGTGATACGACGCCGCTGGGCGTCGTCGAGATCCCGGCGATCTACATCATCGGGGTCGCCGAACCAGGTGAAATCGATCCCGTGGTCGTGGGCGCTTGTACGCGAGGCGCTGCTGAACTGCGCTGCACCAGTGGCCCGGGTAGCGCCCGCATAAAGCTCAACGAGCGCCTCGGGCAATTCGCCCGGTACGGGACCGCGGCGCCTGGGCGTGCGGCGAGCGAGGAACTCTCCCATTTTGCCCTCGAAGGGTCTATCCAGAAGCGCCCCCAGCACCTCCGGGAGAGGCTCAGCCGTCCATTCGCCGGCCATGTAGCCCTCCGCTAGACCGAGCCACCCCTCCGCAACCATTCGATCGATCACCTGGCCGTCTCGAACGACCATGTGCGGCACCGTGCCGGCGTCCAGAGAAATACCGTGAGACGAAAGCAGCGCTTCCAAGCGCGAGGTAACAGCCTCGGCGCGGCGACCCATAAAGCGTGCCTGTGGAGTGGCCACGAGGTGCGGCCAGCGCTCCTCATCGATGTACGGAGACGTCATCCTGCCTTCCTTTAACACTGCAACTCCCCCCCGAAGTTACTAGGAAAACAACTTCTTGCTCTCGAGGCGCAACCGAAATGGGTTGAATTTTTCTCAACCCGGGGGCTCTCGGTGTGAAGGCCAAGCCTGAACCAATTAAGATGGTGCCGGATAACAACCATATTTGAGGAGAAGCAACTACATGACCAGCGCATCTAACCGCCACCACGTCGTAATCATCGGCGCGGGCTTCGGCGGCCTCTTTGCGGCTAAGAAGTTTAAGAACGAAAACGTCAAGGTCACCATCGTCGACCGGACGAATCACCACCTGTTCCAGCCGCTGCTTTACCAGGTTGCGACCGGCATCCTCTCCGAAGGCGAGATCGCGCCCTCCATTCGCCAGATCCTGGCTGACCAGGACAATGTCCGTGTGGTCAAGGGCGAGGTTCGCAACGTCGACATCAACGAGCAGACCGTTACCGCCGATCTGGGTGGCATGGATGCCGTGTTGAAGTACGATTCCCTGATCCTCGCGGCGGGCGCTGGCCAGTCCTACTTCGGCAATGAGCAGTTTGCAGAGTTCGCGCCGGGCATGAAGTCCGTGGACGACGCACTGGAAATTCGTGCTCGCGTGACCGGCGCCTTCGAGCGCGCCGAGATCACCTCCGACCCGGAGGCGCGCAAGCGTCTGCTGACCTTCGTCGTTGTCGGTGCTGGCCCGACTGGTGTGGAGCTGGCCGGTCAGCTGGCCGAGATGTCCCACCGCACCCTGCGCGACGAGTTCCGCGAGATCGACACCGAGGACACCCGGATTCTGCTGATCGACGGTGGCTCGCAGGTGCTGGCGCCGTTTGGCAAGCGCCTGGGTCGCAAGGCCGCCCGCCGCCTGGAAGATCTGGGCGTAGAGATCATCCTCAACTCCCTGGTGACCGATGTCTCCAAGGAAGGCGTGCGCTACAAGGACATGAAGACCGAAGAAGAGTACTTCATCCCCTCCTACGCCAAGATCTGGTCCGCCGGTGTGGCCGCCTCCCCACTGGGCAAGCACGTTGCCGAGCAGGCAGGTATCGAGGTCGACCGTGCGGGTCGCGTGCCGGTGAACGATGACCTGACCCTGGGCGATTACCACAACATCTTCATCGTGGGCGACATGATGAGCAAGGACCGCCTGCCGGGCGTAGCTCAGGTCGCCATGCAGGGTGGCCAGTACGCCGCTACCACCATCCTGGACGAGGTCAACAACGGCACTTCCCACGAGGGTCGCGTGCCGTTCAACTACTTCGACAAGGGCTCCATGGCCATCGTTTCCCGCTTCAACGCGGTGGTGAAGATGAACAAGGCCGAGGTTTCCGGCTTCATGGGCTGGGTCATGTGGCTGGTTCTGCACCTGCTGTACATGGTTGGCTTCCGCAACCGTGCAGTCGCTGCATTCAGCTGGGGTCTTAACTCCGTGTCCCGCCGCCGCTGGCAGTTGGTAGCTACCCGCCAGCAGCTGCACGCACGCAACGCACTGCGCAAGCTGCGCGAATTGGAGGACAAGGAAGGCACGCGCTCCATCGAGGTGCGCGACAACCTGCGCTTCGGCGAGGGTCGCGATACCCGCGCGGTCTCTGACTAAGCCTTCGGCATATCCGGCACAACCTGCGTCTTGAGGAAAGTCAAGGCGCAGCATTTGCCGGTTTTTTCATTTATGTGCTCGATGCGGAAAAGGTGCGTGGTGCGCCCAATATGCTCTGCTTCCGCGGTTGAGACAATGACGTCGCCTTTTACCGACGGACGCAGAAAGTGCGTCTGATTCGAAGTTCCGACCACGGCCGGTCCGGCACCAGCGGCGACGAAGCTGGCCATAGAGCCGGCGGTCTCCCCCAGGCTCGCGTAAACACCACCGTTCGTCACTCCCCACGGCTGCAGGTGATCCTCGGTGACTTCGAGTGCCAGCTGCAGCTTCTTCGGACCAATGGCGCGGTATTGCACACCTAGGGTGCGGTCAAGCGTCGGATGCTTCTGGAGCAGCTCGTTGAGGGTAGAAATCTCCTCGCCGGTGAGTTCCCGCTCGGTGGCTTCGCGACTTAGTTCAATGAAAATATTGGACATGCGCCTAAGCCTAACCAACTCTTCGCCCTGTAAGATGTAAAACCATGACTACTGCTGAAGGAACCGCCCAGATTGGCGTTGTTGGCCTGGCCGTCATGGGGTCCAACATCGCCCGGAACTTTGCCAATAACGGTCACACCGTGGCCGTCTACAACCGCACTACCGCGAAGACCGAGAAGTTCATGGAGGACTTCGGCGACACCGGCAACTTCGTCCCGTCCGAGACGATCGCCGATTTCGTTAAGTCACTGGAGCGCCCACGTCGCGCGCTGATTATGGTGCAGGCGGGTGCTGGGACTGACGCCGGCATTTCCCAGCTCGCCGAGGAAATGGACGAAGGTGACATCATCATCGATGGTGGTAATGCGCTGTACACCGACACGATCCGCCGTGAAGCGGAGATGTCCGAGCGTGGACTGAACTTTGTTGGCGCAGGCATTTCCGGTGGCGAGGAAGGCGCCCTGAATGGCCCGGCTATTATGCCCGGTGGCCCGGCGGAATCCTGGGAGGCTCTGGGGCCTCTGCTGGAGTCCGTAGCTGCGAAGGTCGATGGCACCCCGTGTGTTGCGCACATTGGTCCGGATGGCGCCGGCCACTTCGTGAAGATGGTTCACAATGGCATCGAGTACGCCGACATGCAGGTCATTGGCGAGGCTTATCAGCTGCTGCGCTACGGCGCGGGTATGGAGCCGGCGGAAATCGCAGAGGTTTTCAAGAATTGGAACGAGGGCGACCTCGACTCCTATCTGATCGAAATCACCGCCGAGGTGCTCTCCCAGGTGGATGAGAAGACCGGCAAGCCACTGATCGATGTCATTGTCGATTCGGCAGGTCAGAAGGGCACCGGCCGCTGGACGGTAAAGGCCGCTCTGGATCTGGGCATCCCCACCACCGGCATCGGCGAGGCCGTTTTCGCCCGTGCTCTGTCCGGTGCTCGCGAGCAGCGCGACGCCACTATCGGCAACCTGCCTGCTGGCGAGCTCAGCACTCTGGATGTTCCGAAGGAAGAGTTCATTGAGGATGTCCGCCGCGCACTCTATGCCTCCAAGCTGGTGGCCTACGCGCAGGGCTTCGACGAGATCAAGGCTGGCTCCGAAGAGCACAATTGGGGCGTGGATCCCCGCGACCTCGCCACCATCTGGCGTGGTGGCTGCATCATCCGCGCGAAGTTCCTCAACCGCATCCGCGAGGCCTACGATGCCAACCCGGAGCTACCCTCCCTGCTGCTGGATCCTTACTTCAAGGGCGAGCTGGGCGGTTTGATTGATTCCTGGCGTCGCGTAGTCATCCTGGCTACCCAGCTGGGCCTCCCGGTACCGGTATTCGCATCCTCCCTGTCTTACTACGATTCCCTGCGTGCCGAGCGTCTTCCGGCGGCACTGATCCAGGGCCAGCGTGATTTCTTCGGCGCGCACACCTACCGCCGTACTGACCGCGAGGGATCTTTCCACACCCTGTGGTCCGGCGACCGTAGCGAGGTCGAAGCGTAATTGTCCCGATCAGAGTTCGGAAAGCTCGGGCTCGATGATTGCATCACCAAAGAGCTTTCCGCCGAGGGAATAACTAAGCCCTTCCCTATCCAGGCTGCGGCCATCCCCGCGGCCGTCGAGGGGCGGGACGTGCTAGGCCGTGGACCGACGGGTTCAGGCAAAACATTCACGTTCGGGCTGCCGATGATTCAGCTTCTGAGGCGGGGGGCGTCACGACCCAAAAAGCCCCGTGGTGTGGTGCTCGTGCCGACTAGAGAGTTGGCGACACAGGTACGTTCGCGACTGGATCCGATTGCGAACGCAGCAGGTCAGCGTCTGCTGGAAGTCGTCGGCGGGGTGAAGATTCAGCGGAATATCACTGCTCTGGCGAGACCCGTGGACATCCTCGTGGCGACGCCGGGGCGCGCACTGGATCTGCTGCGGCAGGGCATGCTGGACTTTAGCGACGTGAAGGTCGTCGCTATCGACGAAGCCGACCAGATGGCCGACATGGGCTTTCTCCCCCAGGTGACTAAGCTTCTGGATGACATGCCGAAGAACGCTCAGCACCTGCTGTTTTCCGCCACGTTGGATGGCGATGTACAGGTGCTGGTGGATAACTACATGCGGGATCCGGTGACCCACTCCACGGGTGAAGCAACCGCCAGTGTGGACACGATGCGACACCTGCTGGGGGTGGTGAATAGCCGTGAAGAGCGAAACGAGCTGGTCATCGCAATTGGAAAAATGCGCAAGCGAACAGTAATGTTCATGCGCACGAAGTATGCGGTAGACCGACAGGTTAAGAAGCTAGTGCGGGCAGGTGTCCCCGCCGTGGGCATTCATGGCAACAAGGGACAGAACACACGTCAAAATGCGTTGAACCAGTTCACGCAAGGCGAAAATTCCGTGCTGGTCGCCACCGACATCGCTGCCCGGGGTATCGATGTCAAAGACGTGGAGCTGGTCGTCCATATCGACCCGCCCGCCGAACACAAGGCATATGTACATCGCGCTGGACGCACCGCGCGCGCCGGAGCCAGTGGCACGGTCGTGACGCTTACGTTCGCAGAGGATCAACGTGCAACCGAGAAGATGATGGCCAAGGCCGGTGTACACCCGACCGTACTGTCGGGTTCCAAGTTGGTTGCCAATTTGAAGAATAGTTAGGAGTCGAAGAACACCCGTGGAAATTCTGCTTTCCGTCGTTGGGCTAGTTCTCTTTGTGCTGCTCACAGGCCTTACTGGCGTGTTTGTTGCCGTGGAGTTCGCCATGACGGGTCTGGAGCGATCCACCATTGACGAGCACGCCCGCGCCAAGGGCGATGGCACCGCGAAGTTGGTGCAAAAAGCGCATGGGCAGCTCTCTTTCCTGCTGTCGGGCGCGCAGCTCGGCATTACAATCACAACCCTGGCCACCGGTTATCTGGCCGAGCCGATTTTGGCGAAGTTCTTTAATCCGTTGCTGGAGCTCATGGGGCTTAGCGAAGCGGCGGCCATGCCCATTGCACTGGTCCTGTCGCTAATCGTGGCGACAGTGCTGTCCATGGTGTTCGGCGAACTTGTGCCGAAGAACCTGGCCATTACTAACCCGCTCGACGCGGCACGTGCGACTGTCCGCCCGGTCTGGGTGTTCAACGTGGCGCTGAAGTGGTTTATCAACGGTATGAATAAGCTGGCCAACGCCATTGTGCGGAAGCTGGGAATTGAGCCGGCGGACGAGTTGGCGTCGGCACGATCGGCCGAAGAACTCTCGGCGCTGGTGCGGCACTCGACGGGCAACGGCGGGTTCACCGAGCAGAAAGCGCGAATCCTGGATCTTTCGCTGAAATTTAGCGACGCCACCGCAGAGGATATTATGACGCCTCGGTCGACCGTCGAATCTCTGACCGTGGAAGACACTGCGCAGGATCTCATCGAGCTGGCGCTCGAGACCGGACACTCGCGCTTCCCCGTGACGCGCGGTGATCTAGATGAAACGGCGGGCGTTGTCCATGTGAAGGACGCGCTAACTATCCCCCACGCTGTCCGCCGGACTACCACTCTGAACCAGCTAATGAAGTCCGTGCCCTCCGTGCCGGATTCCTTAAGCGGCGATGACGTGCTGAACCGGGTGCGAGCCGCGGGGTCGCAGTTGGTGATGGTTGTCGACGAGTACGGCGGCACTGCCGGCATCGTGACGATTGAAGATGTCGTGGAGGAGATCCTCGGCGAAGTGTGGGACGAGCACGACGACGTGGAAGAGGACAAGGAAGTCCGCAAGAGCGGTACCAGCTGGGAAGTTTCCGGACTGGTGCGCACGGATGAGCTACCGGACGCGGTGGGCTACACCGCCCCAGAAGGCGACTATGACACGCTGGGCGGCCTGATTATGGCCACACTGGGTCGCATCCCGAAGGAGGGCGATGAGGTTCTGCTGCCGGTCGGCAACCATGAACTTCTGGAGGGATTTGAAACTGGCATGACCGGACGTTGGCGAGCGACCGTCAAGGAAATGGACAACCGCCGCGTGGACAAGGTTTTGCTGCGCCCGTTGAAGAAAGAGGAGGTTTAAGTGATGGGTGATATCTGGGCTATCGTCCTTGCAATCTTCCTGCTGGCACTCAACGGCTACTTTGTGGCGGTGGAGTTCTCTCTGATTTCCTCGCGAAAAGATCGCCTGGAATCGATGATCGCCGCCGGTAATAAGCGTGCCAAGCGCGTGCAATACGCCACGGAACACCTGTCGATCATGCTCGCGGGTGCGCAGTTTGGCATCACCATCGCCTCGCTGCTGCTCGGTAAGGTCGGCGAGCCAGCGATCGCGCACTTGATCGAAGCGCCATTCGAGGCACTGGGAATGCCCGCAGAGCTGCTGCACCCGGTGGGCTTTACCATCTCCCTGCTGTTGGTGACGATGCTGCACATCATTCTCGGTGAAATGGTGCCGAAGAATATCGCTCTGGCCGGGCCAGAAACAGTGGCAACATTTGTGGTGCCTCTGCACCTGTTGTTTGTGAAGGTGACGAACCCGATCATGCAACTGCTGAACTGGATCGCGCGCAAGACGTTGAAGCTGGTGGGCGTGGAGCAGAAGGACGAGCTGGACTCCACCGTCTCCCCTTCCGAGCTGGCAAGTATGATCCAGGATTCCCGCTCTGAGGGGCTTATCGCACCGGAGGAAGCGAACCGCCTCAACAAGGCGCTGGGTTCTTCCCGCCGTACGCTAGACGAAGTGTTGATCCCCTTCGGCGACGTGCACTGCATCGCCCAGGATGGCCCGCGCATGAAGGTAGCCGCCGTGGAGAAGGCAGTGCAGGAGACGGGCTACTCTCGCTTCCCCGTTACTGATGCGACAGGCAAGTGGATTGGCTATGTACACGTCAAGGATGTGCTGGACAACCTAGTAGAGCCCGACGGGCAGCTGGATACGACGGATATTCGCCCGCTGCTGGAGGTCAAGGCTGGTTCGAACTTCGATGTCGCGATGCGCAATATGCGTCGTACGTCGAGCCACATCGCCGCAGTAGTGGATGCAAATGGGCAGATCATTGGCATGATCACCCTGGAAGACATCATCGAGGAACTCGTCGGTACCGTTCGCGACTGGACCCATGACTGAGGTTCTACACGACTGGCGCGAAAGGCAGGCGGCTCATAGGGAGCGTGTGCAGCGCCTCACCGAGGGGCACCGCCGGCGCCGCGCAGAGGGTGATAGGCACCCGGTGTGGGACTTTATGTTCAGCTACTACCCCACTACCCCTGGGAAGCTAAGCCACTGGCATCCGGGCGTCAATAAGGCCGTGGTGTGGGATGGTGGCGACGACTTGCCACAGTACAAAGACCACTATGTACGCCAAGGTGACGTGTGGATCCTGGATGTGGAGCGGTACATGGCAGCCAGGGGTAAAACGGTGCGTTATATCGCGCGCCTGTTGGATGCGACGTACCGGCACCCGCCAGTGCTGGGGTGCTTTGGACTGCACGAGTGGGCGATGGTGTACAAGGATGCGCCGCGCCACCCCGAGCCGCTGCGTTTGGGAGTCCGGGGTACGGACGAGGTTGTCGAGAAGTCGCAGTTGAAGTGCACGCACTTTGATGCTTATCGCTTTTTTACCGACGCCGCCGCGCCGCGCAACGCCCATACCCCCACCCGCGACTCACAGCCTCAGTTGGAGCAGCCGGGCTGCCTACACGCCACGATGGATCTGTATAAGTGGGCTACGAAGTTGGGGCCGCTGGTTCCCGGCGAGTTGTGGCTGGACTGCTTTGAGCTGGCCTGTGATGTGCGTCGGCTGGATATGGAGGCTTCGCCCTATGACCTGAGGGAATGGGGTTTTGAGCCGGTGCGGATCGAGACTCCGGCGGGGCGAGCCGAGTATGTCCAGCGGCAAAAGGGGCTAATGGGTCGCGGGCAAGAGATCCGCAAGCAGCTGCTGGCCTACACTGGATAGAAAACTACTGGGAGGACTCGATCGTGGCACGACATGCAACTGGAAAACAGAACTATCATGTTGCTGGATGGGTCTGGGGTGCCCTGGTGGCCGTGATTCTGGTTGTGGCGCTGGTTGCTGGTTGGATCATGCTGGCGCGAAACAATCAGGATCAGCTCTCAGCACCAGAGTGCCCACAGGGGGATTTTGTGGTGAAGATCTGGGCCGAGAATACGGCGGAGCTGCAGGATAAGGTGCGCCAGTTCAATGACGCGAACGAAGTGGAACTGGACCACTGCCTGAAGGCGGAGGCTGTGCAAAAGCCGGATGCGGAGGCTATTGCGGCGTATAAGGCGTGGGGTGAGGGAGGTATGCCAGGTGCTCCGTTGTGGAAGCCGACTGATCGGAGCAAGGCCGAGGAGGCGCTGGCGGTCTCCAAGGTGGAGAGCGGAGAAGAGAAGAATGACGTACTGGCTCCGCAGTTGCGGGAACAGTCGCTGCCCGAGTTGGATCAGCGGGCGCGTGGAGCTTTCTTGAGGATTCTTTAGGCCATACGGCGACGGCGGCGCTCGGCCAACTCGTCGATGGCGGCATCCTGAACAACCTTCTCCGAGGGGAAGGAGGTGATGGTGCCGGTGAGTTCCTTCATCAGACCCGGCACTGCGATGCCGAATACGCCCTGGCCACCGTTGAGGAGGTCGATGACTTCTTCAGAGGAGCGACACTCGTAGACGGTGTGGCCGTCGGATACGAGGGTAATGCCAGCGAGGTCGTCGACGCCCAGGTTTTCTAGCTTCTCGACAGCCTTGCGGATGTTTTGCAGGGAGATGCCGGTGTCCAGCAGACCCTTGACGATCTTGAGAACCAGGATGTCTCGGAAGGAGTACAGGCGCTGGGAGCCGGAGCCTGCGGCGTTGCGGATGCTGGGCTGGACGAGCTTGGTGCGCGCCCAGTAGTCGAGCTGGCGGTAAGTGATGCCAGCTACCTGACAGGCGATCGGCACACGGTAGCCAACTTCATCGTCGGGGCCATGGACGTCGAAAAGGGCATCCTGCATTGAAAGACTCCTGGTGTAATTTCAATTCTCTTCTAAAGATTAGACCGGTTTGCGGCACAGTCAACCGCTAGCCGGATATTACTTTAACACGAGTCACAAAAATCACACGTGTAACAACACGCGTGTCATTCTTTCAACCAGTCGTCGAGATCGCTCGACAGTCCCAGACCTTCCCACATCTCTTGGAAATCGGAATCCGCATTGTCGCTAGCGCTGAAGCCCATCTCTTGGGGATCCCAGTCCAAAAGGAAGTCCACTTGGTCGCCATCCTCATCGACTTTCTTGAGCTTCGCTTCCAATTCTTCAACCCAAGCGGGATTCACACGGATCAGTGCATTTTCTACGCCTGGCGCAACCCGCACATCGAAAAGCACACCTGCATTCCACAGCGGCTCCAGAATCGAGGGACGCACGTCGATGAAACGTTCAGACTCCCCTGCCTCGAGCACCAAACCAGCGGTCATTTGCCCTCGGGAGTTGGTGGCGATTCGGGCGAACCACGGGTCACGCGCTTCGTCGTTCTTGAGGATGCTTGCCAGAACTTCCGCATCCGAGGGGCGCCCGCCCAGATCCACGGTGGGTTCAACCCAAATCGGCAGGATGTGGGTACGTTCGGGCGTCATAAAAATAAGGCAATCGGCCACCGGCGCGCCGCACCCAAGGGCGCTGGCGACCGCGCGGCCGAGAAAGACGACTTCGGTACCTTTATCCAAGGTTGCCCTTCACCAGCGCGGTATTCAGAGAAATGATCAACGCGGACATCTCGCGGGCGGTTTCTGCGGAACGCTGCTGCGCGTTCTCATCGCGGCCATGTGCCAGCGGCTCGGCGATGCGGGAGACCATGTCGTACTGACGGTTCGCAATGGTCAGGAGCGACTTCAGGTGTCGATTATCCAGGCCGTGATCAGTGAGACTCTGGGCAATCTGCACGATCTCAACATCGTCGACCGAGTAGAAACCAGCCGGGTCGGCGGTGATCAACCCCATACGGATGAGCGCTCCGGTGAAGGAGTCCTGCACACCTGCACGCGCCGTCACATCAGCACGAGTTAGGCGACGAGACTGGGCACCGCGCATCTGCTCCGGAGAAATAGCACCGGGGGCGGACTTGCGCGCAGCGGTCACGGGGGTGACCTTGCCGGAGTCCATGGCCTCCAGGCGCTCGCGAATAACCTTCAACGGCAGGTAATTATCCCGCTGAAGGGTCAAGATATAACGCAGCCTCGAAATGTCCTCCGGCGAAAAGCGCCGGTAACCGCTCTGGGAACGACGCGGGCTCACCAGCCCCTCGGACTCCAGGAAACGGATCTTCGATACCGTAACATCCGGGAAATCCGGCTTCAGCTGCTTCAACACGTCGCCGATAGACGACGTCGGCAGAACTTTACCGGCTGGCGAGGTGGAAGGGACTGGAGCGCTAACGTGGCTTCTCTGTGCGCTCACTGTTCCTTAGGCTTCCTTCGAACCGTTCAGGAACACCAGGCGGAACTTGCCGATCTGGATCTCATCGCCATTGGAGAGAACGGAAGAGTTCTTCGGCTCGCGGTTAACGTAGGTGCCGTTCAGGGATCCGACGTCTACGACCTCGTACTGATCGCCATTGCGACGGAACTCAGCGTGGCGACGGGAAACAGTAACGTCGTCGAGGAAGATATCGCTATCGGGGTGACGGCCAGCAGCGGTCGTCTCCTGATCTAGCAGGAATCGGGAGCCGGCATTCGGACCACGCTTCACAACCAGCAGCGCGGAGCCCTCAGGAAGACCCTCGACACCGGCAGGAGAGGCATCGTGCTGGGAGCCAGACTCCATCTCCTTCAGAAGGTCTGCGCGGAAGACTGACGTGGTCTCGACAGATGCCTCTGGCACTCCGGTGTTATCGCTCATAGCTTTCAAGTCCTCTCATTCGAACTAATTGGTTCGGCTCTAACAATACGTCTAACAATACCCTAAAGCAGTTAGCGGAACATCTGAACGATAGACCCCATTACAGACCCCCCGGAGGAGGACAGCGGGTTATCGTTCACCATGTATGTCCATGTTGCGCTGGGCTTATGCAGCCCCATTTCGCCTAGCTGGGCGCCTTCAGAGGTGATCTCTACCTCGTCAAACGTCTCCCGAGCCTTGTTGACGGCACGTTCAGCCAACTCACCGAATGCGGCGATGGACATACGGTGGAACTCGTCGATCGGCGATTCGCGGGCAATGGCGCGCAGGTGAATCGACTCGCGTACATCGTCCAGGTAAGCCAGGTGCTCCGACCATTCGTTATCCAAGTGGAAGAGCATAATTTCGCGGGCGGCCTGCTCCAGGGTTTCCTCGGAGATTCCCTGCTTCTTCAGCTCCGCAGCACGCTCAACGTTGTGGTAACTGAGATCATCCCAGGCAGCGCCAGTATCCAGCAAAGTGTCGCGGCGATCATTCACGATGTCGCGCTGGTCCTTAATGAGCTTGTTGTACTTCCACGTAGTTGCGTGGATGTCGAGCATCTGTCCTTCAGTAACGCGCTGACAGTGATCCACGAACTGCTGAACCTTCTTCTGTGGCAACAGGCCGTCGTCCTCGGGCTGCGCCTGCAGCTCCTCCCCTGCGCCGCCGATAGCCACCACGTCGTCTTCAAGGGAGACGAAGAATACCGAACTGCCCGGGTCACCCTGGCGCCCCGCACGGCCGCGCAGCTGGTTATCCAGGCGCTGGGAGCGGAAACGCCCCACGCCAACGACGTGCAGGCCGCCGGTATCCACGACCTCTTCACGCTCGGCTTCGTCTGTACCGCCCAGCTTGATATCCGTACCGCGGCCAGCCATCTGGGTAGAGACGGTCACGCGACCCGGGCGCCCGGCCTCGGCTACGACAGCTGCTTCCGCCTCGTGGTTCTTCGCGTTCAGCACCGAGCACTCCACGCCCGCGGAGAGGAGTGCCTCAGCCAGCTGCTCGGATTCCGCAACGTCCTGGGTGCCCACCAGCTGCGGCTGACCAGTCTTTTGCACCTCGATGATGTGCTTGACCACGGCATCGTCGCGCTCGGCTGCGGAGACGTACACCCGGTCAGCCTCGTCGAAGCGAATGTTCGGCACATTCGGCTCGATGACGGAGACCTGCAGGTTATAGAACTGACGCAGCTGGTCGCCAGCGGCCAGTGCGGTGCCGGTCATGCCACATACTTCGGGGTACATGCCGACCAAAGCCTGGATGGTTACCTGGTCGAGGATGCGACCACCATCGGTAACGTCCAGGCCTTCCTTGGCCTCCACTGCTGCTTGCAGGCCATCGGGCCAACGCTGCAGCTCGGCCACGCGGCCGCGGGAGCCGTCAATAAGAGCTACCTTGCCGTCGCGCACAATGTAGTGCACGTCGCGGATCAAGAGGTGTTCGGCGTGCAGGGCAACGTTCACCTGCACCAACAGCTCGCCTTCATCCTCATAGAGGGAATCTACGCCGAGCTCCTTCTCCACGAACTCCGCACCCTCATCGGTAAGGAAGACATTGCGGTGATCCTCGGAGACGTGGAAGTGCTTGTCTTCCTCCATCCGCTTGACCAGATCAGTAATGCGGCCAGCGGGGGCGGGTCCGGGCTCGGAACCGGCGAGAACCAGCGGTACAAGAGCTTCGTCCACCATTACCGAATCGGCCTCATCGATAACGGCCACGTCCGCGGGGCTACGCACCTGGTCGTTACGGCGGGTAATGAGCTGATCACGCAGCACATCGAAGCCCAGCTCGTTGATGGCACCGAAAATAACGTCACGCGAGTAGATCTCGCGGCGCTGAGCCGCAGACAGCTCCTCGTTTATCGCGCCATGGGTGAGTCCGAAGAACTCGAACATCGGACCCATCCAGTCGTTATCGCGACCAGCCAAGTAGCTATTGACCGTGATGACGTGCACGCGCTTGCCCTGCAGAGCAAAGCCCACGGCGGCCATCGCGCCGGCAAGGGTCTTACCCTCACCGGTGGCCATCTCCACCACATCGCCGTGCAGCAGCCGGTAGGTGCCCTGCATCTGCACGTCGAAAGGCTCCATGTCCAACGTGCGTTTAGCCGCTTCACGCAGGATTCCAAGCAGCGCGGAAGCGTCTTCTACTTGCCCTCCGAAGTGGTGGCCATCCTCGCTAGTGGATTTTTTGGTGACCACGTCCGAGGCGGCGTCACGAAGCTCAGCATCGCTAAGCCCCGAATAGCGCGACGAGTCGGCCTGAGCGACCACGGCCCGGCTCTTCTTCTGATTCTTCTTCGGGGAAGATCCCATTGCCTTCCAGAACCAGTCAAATGCCATGTGTGTGCCCTTCGAGTGTGAGATGTAAAAATGTACTGACCACGTTAACCGACTAATGGCAAGAGGCGATCCATGACCCGCACGATTCGCTCCGTTCACGTGACAATTCCCACCGAAAATGGCTGGCAGTTGGCAGGAACGGTGGATATGCCGCGAGATGTGACGATGGAGGAGGCACCGCGCCGGGCGGTCGTCGCGCACTGCTTCACGTGTACGCGCGGGGCGATTGGGGTGACGCGCATTTCTAAGGCGCTGGCGCGGGCTGGCTATGCGAGCTTGCGATTCGATTTTGCGGGATTGGGTGATTCCGAGGGGCAGTTCGAGGAGACGACTCTGGCGACGAATGTGTCCGATGTACAGGCTGCAGCAGCGTGGTTTGGCGGGGCGGAACTGCTGGTGGGGCATTCGCTGGGTGGCACGGCGGTGCAGCGGGCTGCGGCAGACGTTGCCTCGGTGGAAAGCATTGTGACCGTAGGCACCCCATTTGAGCTGCGGGATACGGCGAAGCGCGCGCCAGAGATCATGCACATGTTTAAGCGCCAGCGGGAGCTTTCCTTGGGACAGGCACTGCTGGATGAGCTCGCCGCGGCCGATTCTGCCGATACCGTTGCCGCTGTTTCTTCTAGTGACGCCACGTCTCTGGTGCTGCACTCCCCCGATGATCTGGTAGTTCCAGTGGCAGAGGCGCATGCGATGCGGGCGGCTTTGCCGACAGCCGATTGGGTGGCGTTGGAGGGCATGGATCACCTGCTTTTGCAAAGGGGATCCGGGCAGCGTGTGGGCGAATTCATCGCGGCGTGGGAGGCCTTGCGCCTACAGTAGGGGCATGGCTGAAGAAAAACTGACTTTTACTCCGACCGCCGACTTGGTGGACATCATTGGTAGCGACGTGCGCAGCTGCGATACGCAGTTCCGCGACCTGGGTGGCGTGGTTGAGTTCTGCGGGAAGATCACCACGGTGAAGTGCTTCCAAGACAACGCGCTGCTGAAGAGTGTGCTGCAGGAGGAGAACCCGGGTGGCGTGCTGGTGATCGACGGTGATGCTTCTATGCACACCGCACTGGTGGGCGACATTATTGCTGGCCTGGGCAAAGATCACGGCTGGGCCGGAGTGGTGGTTAATGGGCCGATCCGCGATTCCAAGGTGATCGGCCAGATGGAGTTCGGCTGCAAGGCGCTGGGCACCAACCCGCGTAAGTCCACCAAGACCGGTGAGGGCGAGCGTGACGTGACGGTGAGCTTCGGCGGCGTGGACTTTGTCCCAGGCGATTACATTTACTGCGATTCGGACGGCATTATTGTGAGCGACAAGGCCGTGCAGCCGGTATAAGCAGGGGATTTCATAACGGCGATGGGAGTGGGGTAACCTATCGCCGTTGCCCTTTTTAGAGGGCGACGGCGGACTGTGGCGCAGCTTGGTAGCGCACTACACTGGGGGTGTAGGGGTCGCAGGTTCAAATCCTGTCAGTCCGACAAAAATTTTTTCGGGGGTTATTCGTCCAGCTCCCCGGTTTCTTTAGCGGCTGCCATTAGCTCTGCCAAGGCCGCGATAACCCCATGCAACACATCGCGATCGCTGGAGAGCAGCGCATCACGCTGTTTGCGCTCCGCGATGCCGGAGAAGATTGCCTTCGTTGCCTCACCCTGGAACTTTTTGGAACGCTTGAGCTGCTCCTTGTTATTGGTTCGCCCCAGTTTGCGGGCTTCCGGCTGCTTGGAAAGCGTGCCCCATGCGGCAACGATCATCTGCGCCGTCTGACCGGAGGTGACGTCCACACCAGCCATCGAGAAGATGTCGTTGACCTTTTCGACGGCCTCGTCGAACGCAGTGCGCAGCGGCGTGCTGTCCCCACCCAAAGTGACGTCGAACTTAGGCACCTTCAGGGGTTCTCCCCCTCCGTCGCTCAACGAACGGTCGACCTCGGTTTCGTTCTGAATGATCGCAACGCCCGCCAGCGATAGCCCGGTGATGAAATCCTCATCCTCGTCGCGCTCCGAGAGGTGGAGGTTGCGTTCCAGGACGGCGGCAAGCATGGCGCGCTTGGAGACTTCTGCGTCGGCGTATGCGACGATCTGGGAGAGGAATTCGTAGGCGTGGCGGTACTTCTCCGCATTGGATTTGAAGTCGCACGCCGCGGTACGCCCATCCTTGCCGGAATCGCGTCGAACTTGCCAGCGCTGGATGATCGGTGCGACGGCACCGCGCAAAGCCTCCGAATCAGAGCCAGCCATGTAAACCTGGGCGACCTGTTCCATTTCCTCCGGGGTATAGAACCCGGAGGTGTCGAGTTCCTCGCCGAGAGTGTGCAGCGCATTCGGGTCAATATCGGTATCGATCGAGGCGCCGACGTAGTAACGCTTGAAGTCCTTAACGATCATGTCTGGGTCGTTGGCGAAGTCCACCACCATCGGGGTGGGTTTATTCGGGTGTATGCGATTGAGACGAGAGAGTGTTTGCACGGTAGCGACCCCGGAAAGCTTCTTATCCACGTACATGGCGCAGAGCCGGGGCTCGTTGAAGCCAGTCTGGAACTTGTTCGCGACAATAATGACGCGGTAATCCTGCTCGTCGTCCTTGAAAGCGCGCTCGACGTCCGATACACCGTTGAGCTGGACTTCGGTGACCGTTTCGGATCTCTCGTCCATGCGCACCGCGTCAGAGAATGCCACCAGGGAGCGGAAGTCATAGCCTTTGGTTTGGATGTAGCGGTTAATCTCCTGCGACCACCGCACGGCGGCTTTTCGGGAGGAGGTCACGACCATCGCACGGGCCTTCCCGCCCAGGTGATGGGCTACGTTGCGGCGGAAGTGTTCGATGACGACCTCCACCTTCTGTGCAATGGAAGTTGGGTGCAAGCGGACGAAACGCACCATGTCGGAAACTGCCGCATTTTCATCCACTTCTTCTGTGCGACCCAATTCGTCGCGGACCTCGGCCCACATTTGGTAGGTCGAGTAATTGCCGAGCACGTCGAGGATGAAGCCTTCCTCGATGGCCTGACCCATTGGATAGGTGTCGAAGGCGAGGAAGTGGCCATCCGGGGTTTCCGTGCCGAAGAGGCGTAGGGTTTTACTCTTCGGGGTTGCGGTCAAGGCGATGAAGGTCATGTTCTCGGCGACTGCAAGAGCCTCTTGGCGAAGTTCCAGCAGGTCGTCCGCGGTGTAGTCCTCCCCTTCGTCCAATTCCACGTCTACGAGGAGTTCGCGCAGCGCGGTGGCGCTGGAGCCGGTTTGGGAGGAGTGTGCCTCGTCGGCTATGACGCACCAACGACGACCTGCAAGGTGCTGCTCGCTTTCAAGGAGCTTTAGCACATAAGGGAAAGTCTGGAGGGTGCAGGTGATAATGTGGTCACCTTCCTCGATGGCCTCGCGCAACTGCGGGGACTTAGCTCCGGCGCTTTCCCCCACGGAGACCACCAGCCCCATTGATGCTTCCATCATCTGCATATCCTGGCGCACATTGGTGTCCAGCGCGGTGCGGTCGGTGACGACGATGACCGAGTCGAAGGTCTTCTGCCCATCCTCCGCCACGTGGCGGATCAGACGGTGGGCGAGCCACGCGATGGTTTTGGTTTTCCCGGAACCCGCGGAGTGCTCGATCAGGTAACGGCCACCGGCCCCGCGCCGGGTGACATCCCTGGTGACGCGTTCGACAGCGCGCAGCTGGTGGTAGCGGGGGAAGATCAGTTTTCCTCCCGGGGTGCCGCGCTTCGGTGTGGCGTCTGGTTCCCAGACTGCGAAGTCGCGCAGGATGCGGAGGAACATCTCGCGTTCCAGCACCTCCTCCCACAGGTAGGAGGTTTCGGACTTGCCGGGGATGGGTGGGTTACCGGCCCCGCCGTTGAAACCTCGGTTGAAGGGCAGGAAGAAGGTATCTGCGCCTTTCAACGCAGTGGTCATGTAGACCTCGGCGTTGGAGACGGCGAAGTGGACCAGAGCCCGGCCTGGCTGCAGGAGGCGCCGGCTGGGGCTGGGCACGCGGTCCTCGCGGTATTGCTTGCGGGCGTGTGCCACAGACTGGGTGTTGTCCGTCTTTAGCTCCATCGTCACGACGGGGATGCCGTTGACGGTGAGCACGAGGTCGATGGTCTCGTTGGTTTTGGGGTCGAAGTGGACTTGGCGGATGACGCGCAGGATATTTTCTTCTGCGCGTTCAGCAACCTTCTCCAGCAGTGGGTTCGCCGGCGGGAAGGCGACCATCGGGCCGAAGCTGGCGGAGCGGGCGCCAACCTGGGCGTATTTGAATCCCTCCCGTAAGGTGCCCAACAGCCCACCGAGGGTGCGGCCGGATTGTGGGTCCTTCCGGGTCTTTGACTCCAGCTGCTCGGCAACGCGTTCGAGGAGTTTGCGTTGCGCGACCTCGCGGGTGGCCTCCGGGGCATCCGCGGGGACGGCCTTGGCGAACTCATCTGGGTATTGGGTGGAGAGCCACTCCAGCACGTCGGCCGGGTAGAGCGCGAGGTGGTGATCCCAACCCTGATCGTTTTTGCCTTCCTCGTAGGTCCAGCCGCGCTCGGCGAGCGCGTTGCAGATGGCGCTCTCGTATGGTTTTTCGCGGGTGATGTCTGTGCTAGGCATGCGTGGTCTCCTCGGCTACGGGGATGTCGATCTGGCCAGTCACGGCCGCAGCAATGACGGCGGCGCGGCGCTCGGCGAGCAGGTCGCGCAACTCGGTAATGTCGGCGAGCATGGCATCGATCTCAGCAGTTTCACGTTCAACGATATCCACGATCTTCCGTTGGGAGTGCTCGTCAGCAGAGAGAATTGGCAACTCGCGCGCCTTGTCAGATGAAAGTGCTGGAATCGTTGCACCATCGGCAAGCAGATCAATGAGTCCAGCGTTGTAGTGCGCAAGGAACGTGTAATGAATAAACTCGCCGACCACACCAGGGTTAGGGCGTACCCGAATAACGTGATTCTGGAACCCCCATTCCGGCAGATCTTCTTTCAGAACTACAGATCGCCCGTAACCAGCTCCACCTTCTACGACGAGCACATCGTTTGCCCGCAAGGAAAGCTGCTCTAACTCGCTCGTGGTAAACCACATCGGCTGTTCGTCAAGAACTAAGCGGCCGTGGGGCTGAATATGGGCCGCACGTACATAATTCCTCTGCACTTCTTCGGCATTCTTTTGCTTGCTTTGGACTGTCTTCCCGAGCGATACGTTTGCTTTCAGCTTAACTCGCGTATATTCCTGCCCTTCTGGCAAAAGATGAGCGCGGACTATCGAACCGCGCCGCTCGGTCAGGAGCTTCTCCATCTTGTCCAGATCGGCGGTCATGGCGTCGATTTCAGCGGTCTCGCGGTCAAGGTAATCCGCGATAGCGCGCTGGGTTTCCAGTTTCGGCAGGTGTATATGCAGTTGACCAAGGTCCGTAGAAGTCATACTGGGAACTGCCGTATCGGTGGAGAGAACCTGGTAAGGAACGGTCAGGGCCCAATAATGCACGAATTTAGGGTCTACCTCTGGACCTGGAATCGTGTAGAACATCGTGTCCACAGTCCAGAATTTTCCGTGCACGAGCAGCGGCTTGTCCAGAGTTCCCTTACGGCCAAAAAGAATTGATGGGCCATCATACAGGTAGGCATCAGCCCGTTTAAATTCTCCCCCCGAACCGTATACAGGGTGGGCCCCATCGGCTGCTTCAACACTCTTTGTGTCTTTCCCGTTTCTGAACTGGATCAAGTGCCCTAGCCGACGGCGTTTCCAGCCCGATTTAATACCCTGCTGCGGAAATGCTCTCATCACTCCCGCACCTCCGCGAACTTTTCCGCCAAGCGGCCCATCACTGCGGCGACGTCGGTGTCGATCTCCTCCAGCGACCGAACTGGCGTTGGTCGGTAGAACACGCGCTTGAACGGGATCTCGTAGCCCACCTTGGCGGCCTCCTCGTCCCAGGTGACGTCTGGCGCGAATGGGAGGACCTCTCGCTCCATGTGCTCATCGACATCTTCGGTCAGCGAGATCCGCTCCGTCATGGAAAACGCCGGGTCGAGGATCGGGTTGCCCCTGCGGTCCACGCTGGACTCGGCGTTCTCGTCCGGCACACCCACGGCCCCGAGCACCACGTCGATCATGCCGGCGAGCATCTTCACACCGTGCTTCTTGGCCGCAGTCTTCAGAGCCTCCGGCAAGTCGTTGAACTTCACGTCTGCCACGTCGGCGAGAACATCCGCGTGCTCGGGCACGGCGGATTTGTGCTCCAGCACCTTCGTCACGGCCTCCGGCGTGACCTCGACACGCAGGCGCTCCTGCTTGGTGATCTTCACGTCGCGAAACCCCAGGTCCGCTGGCGTAAGTACCCTGGAGATCTCAGTGTCCTCGAACCCAGCGTACTCCTCTAGTACGCGCTTGCGGTCCTGCTCCTTCATCTCCCGGCGCTTCTCCCCCAGTCCTTTATCCGGTACCGACCAGCACTCGGAGGCATCGATCAGCTGGACGAAGCCCTTGCGGTGCTCCTCCTTGTTCGTGTCCAAGATCCACACATAGGTAGAGATCCCCGTGCCGTAGAACATATTCGTCGGCAGCTGGATGATCGCGTCCACCAGGTCGCTTTCCAGCAGCCAGGCGCGGATCTTATCCGGCCCCGATTCCGGCGCACCGGTAAACAGCGGCGAGCCATTTGAGACGACCGCGCCACGCCCGCCGGAGCCATTGGGTCCCGCAGGCATGAGCTTTGACGCAACGTGCGCGAGGAAAAGCATCTGGCCATCGTCCTTGCCCGGCAGGCCGTGGCTGAACCGGGAACCCGGCACCTTGGCCTGCTCCTTCACCGACTGCTGCTGCACCTCCCAGTCCATGCCGAACGGAGGGTTGGAGAGGATGTACTCGAACTGCTCGCCCTCGTAGAGATCGGTGAGCAAGGTGTCACCGTGACGGATAGCGTCCGGCTCGCCGCCCTGGATAAGCAGGTCAGCCTTACCGATAGCATAACCAGTGGACATGAGCTCTTGGCCAGCCAAAACCACCTCGATATCCGGATTGAGCTCCTTGAGGGCACGCGCAGCCACGAGCAGCATGCCGCCAGTGCCCGCTGTCGGGTCGTACACGGTACGCGAAGCACCGTCCGCGGTCAGACCGACGTCGTCGGAAGCGAAAAGAATATCCACCATCAGCCGGATCGCGTCACGCGGTGTGTAGAACGCACCCGCGGCCTTGCCTTTTGTGTCGAAGGCCTTGTACATGACGTGCTCGAAGAGGTCACCCATCTGGGCATCCGGCAGCGCCTCCATGCTCATGTCGATCGTGGCAAAGTGCTTCACCACCGGCCACAGACGAGAAGCGCTATCGAGGGTCTTCATTTTCACCGCGAAGTCGAAGGAATCCCACACGTCGCGGACGGAGGCCGAGAACGCGCCAACGTAATCCATTAGCGCCTCATATACGTGGTCATCGAGCTGGGCGATCCGCGTCAGGTCCAGGCGAGAAGAGTTATAGAAGGAAAGGCCAAAACGGGCCTGTACCTCCCAATCGATCATCTCGTCACTGAAGCCCTCCTCCTGGAGACTCCATACCAGGTCGAGCACTTCGTCTTTGGTCGGAGCGAGAATGCACTCTAGACGGCGCAGCACCGTCATCGGCAGAATATAGTCTCCGTAATCTTCAGGTTCGACGATGGAGCGCAGAAACTTGTCTGCTGTGTTCCAAACGGCGGACTGATTGAGTTCCGCTGTACTCATCCGGGCATGCCTCCTTGGGCCGAAAGTCTCAGTGCCCCTACGGTAAACGCACTGTCCAAAATCGTTCTCGAGACACGCACGCGCTGTCTCGCCTTCTAGTACATCACCCCCGATAGACACCGTGCTGTCACCCTCGAACGAAATATCGAACAACTTCAATCTTTCAAGCCTTGCTGTCTTGTCCTATAAACCACCCTTAGCCACCGCCCTTACTCTCTAACGTGCTGCACCTACCCCACTTCACTACTTCAAGGTTTAAGAGCGACCTCCCAGCCCCGCGTCAACCACAAGTTGACACAACCGTCAACCCATGGTTAACTGACGGTCATGGATCCATTGACAAATATCCGACACACACTGCAAGCAGTCAGCCTCGCCGAACACGAATTGGAAGATGCCGTCTCGCAAGCAAGGAACGCGGGACATTCATGGGCAGACATTGGGCAAGCGCTCAACGTTTCCCGCCAGGCAGCCTTCAAACGATTCGGTGCGGTGCGAAACCCCTTCACAGGAGAAACCATGGCCCCAGTATCAACCGACAAGCTCCCAGAGATTTCCGACGCGCTCATTCGCCACATTTCCAAGGGTGAAGAAGCAGAGACCATTGAAATGCTCGATCCGCACGTCCGTGACGACCTCCCCTGGTCCGTCATCGTGGACGTGTGGACTTCAATCCTGACCGACTTCGGCGAGCTCCAGGAGATCACCGACCAGACGATCGTCCCCATCAAGGGAGACCGCAACGCGGCGCCTGCGTCAGAAGCACTCTCCACAAAAAGCACAGGCACCTCGGTTGTCGTCTCGACGCTCAACCATGAAGCCGGCGAACTGATGTCACGGATCGCCGTCAGCCGAGAGGGCACGGTCGTTGGCGTTCTTTTCTTGACGCCCGACGCCACGGACTACCCGTTCTAAGTCAGCCCCCGTAGTGGTATCGACAAGCCGCGATGCGAATCTCACCGTCCAATACTTTGTACACCAGGCGGTGCTCGTCAGTAATTCGCCTGGACCAATAGCCAGATAGACCGTGCTTGAGGGCTTCAGGCTTGCCGATACCCTCGTTTCCGTTGCGGGCGATATCCTTAATCAGCCGGTTAATTCTCTTCAGGGTGCGGCGATCCGCTGTCTGCCACCACAAATAGTCCTCCCAAGCAGACTCATCCCAAACGAGAATCATTAGTCCTCAATGAGGTCGTGGTGGGTGCCGCGCCCCCGCTCCAGATTCTCGATGGAACCGAGGAGGCGACGAGCGTTTTCGGGAGAGCGCAGAAGGTAAGCAGTTTCTCGCAGCGATTCGTACTCGGAGAGCGAAACGATCACGACATCCTCGTGTCCAGCCCGGGTGATGATAGCTTCCTCGCGATTGTCGACAACATCGCTGAGCACTTTCGCGTAGTTCGCGCGGGACTCGGTATAGCTAAACGTCTTCACAGCGCACCTCCTGTACAGGAAACTGTACTTCACATGTGAGGCGTCGTCAACGTCAGAAGTTCGGCAGACCAAACACTCTGCCGAGCGCACCTCTACAGAGAATCAGCAGCGTCGCGCTCGGTTCCAGTAGTGCGACGGTCCGTGAAAAACCGGACCGCGTAGTACGCAGCAGCCAGCACGATGAAGGCCACGCCCATAAAGGTGAAACTACCCTTGAAAATCGGGTTGTCGTGAGCCACGCCCTGACCGAAGAAGCCGAACCGGCGAGAAGTGGCATTGCTGACGAAAGGCAGGAACACTATCGTCAAAACGGCCACTACGGCAAAGCTCAGCAGCTGCTCAACAACCCATCCCAACGCTCCCTTCACCTTGTCCGAGACGGCCTGTACGAGCTGGAACCCGGCGTCAAGAAAAACAACAAAGAGCGGCACCAAGAACACCCAGTGGTGATACCAGCTAAACGGCGAGATAACGCACGCAGTGACACCACCGAGGGCCATGATCATCGAATAATTGCTGCGGCGGTAGCAGCCCAGTGCCGCGATGCTGAATAGGGCGAGGATCGCCACGGCGCAGGCCAGCCACACCGCGGAGCTGTCGCAGCCCAGGCGATACAGCACCGCACCGAGGGACTGTGCCCCAGGGTTGTCCTTTACCCCGATGCGGTTGGTTTCAAAAATCTTGGTTTTCCAAAAATCGCCAGCATCCGGGATGAAAAGGTAGCCGATTACAACGGTCGCGAGGATCGACAGGGTCATGTAAATCATGGCCCGCCAACGCTTCCCCAGCAGCAGGGGTAGGTAGAAAAATGCCGGAGTGAGCTTGATCCCGGCCGCAAGACCGCTGAAAATGCCGGCGCCCCTATTGCCCGAGCGCTTGCGTAGGAAGTCCAGGCCCACCAGACCCATGATGAAAATATTGATCTGACCCCAGAAGAACGTGCCGAAGATCGGGGCCAGATTCAACGAGGCGACGAGCGCCGTCAAAGAAACAAGGATCATCCCCGGTGACCAGGCGTAGCCACGCTCGCGGAAAACGCCGATGATCACAGCCAATAGCACCATTGCAGTGAGTGCCAGCCAAATACTGGCCGCAACATGGAAGGAGGCCAGCGGCAGAACCTTGAAAATCACACCAGCGAAAGGCGGATAGGTAAACGGCAGGCCGCCGACGAAGGGGTGGGAATAAAGATCGTCACCCTGGTTCAACGCCAGTGCGGCGTTGTAGTAGACCTTGAAGTCTGTGGGCCATTTGAAAAGATTGGTGAACCAAGAGGCACGGACTTCCGGCAAGGTTAGCCGGTAGACCGCATACGCGGCGAGAAGGGCGAAAGCCACGAACGCACCAAAAACGCCCGGCAACCTCTTGGAGGCGCCGTGCGCGCTGGCGGAAGCTGTAACACTCATCTCGTTTACTCTAAAACGCACATCTCGGATTCCCTGTTACCACGACCTAGCAACAGAAAAATTCAAGAAACTTTTTGCAGTCCCATGACAAACGTCATGGGCCAAATCATGATGAAAAAGATGTACACACTTTTCGCTGGCGAACTAGCGTAAAAATCATGAACACAAGACAGCTAACACACGCCATTGAAGTGGCCGGAATTAGCAAAACCTTCACTCCGCGTTTCAGTAAGCCAGTGCACGCGCTGAAGAACGTTAGCCTCACCATCCGCCCAGGAGAGATCGTCGCACTGCTGGGCACCAACGGCGCGGGAAAGACCACACTCGTGGACCTGATCCTAGGGCTGACCACCCCGACCGCCGGAACAGTTAAGGTCATGGGACACTCCCCCAAGCAAGCGATATATAACCAAAACATCAGCGCACTAATGCAGACCGGCGGCCTGCTCAACGAACTGACCGTGAAGGACACGGTGGAGATGATCGCCGCTGCCTTCCCGGAGCACCTGCCGATTGAAGAAGTAATCCAGCAAGCGAATCTGGAACCGATCTACAAGCGCCGCGTAGGCAAATGCTCCGGCGGCGAGCAACAACGCATCCGCTTCGCCCTGGCCATCCTCGGCAATCCGGACATCCTCATCCTCGACGAACCAACCGCGGGGATGGATGCCGGCGCGCGCCACCGCTTCTGGGACTCCATGAAGAACCAGGCCCAACAAGGGCGCACGATCATCTTCGCCACCCACTACCTGGAGGAAGCCGATAACTTCGCCCAGCGCATTGTGCTTATGAACAAGGGGAAGATCATTGCGGACGGCACCACCGACGAGCTACGAAACATGAGCTCCCACCGCGTGGTTAGCGCCGAATTCCCCAGTGGATTCCCGAATCTGTCGGGACTACCGGGCGTCACAAGTAGCGAAACAAACGGCCGTCGCCTGCGTATATCGACGGAAGACTCCGACGCAGTTGCCCGGTACCTGTTGACGGAAACGGACGCCCGCAACCTCGATATCACCAGCCACAGCTTGGAGGACACGTTCCTCGCACTGACGAACGAAACCCCGGAGGCCTAACCATGAGCACCACACTGAAATTCGCCGGTCACGAGCTACTGCGCCTACGCCGGGACATGACCACCCTTTTCTTTAGCATCGGCCTACCGATCTTCTTCTACCTGATCTTCGGCGCACTGCAGGACTACGGCGATCAGGAAATGAACGGCGGTAACGTCTCCGCCTTCGTCATGTTGGGTATGGCCTTTTACGCGGGCGTGGTAGGCGCAGTTGGCGCGGCGGGATCTGCCGTAACCGATAGCCGCAGCGGATGGGGTAGGCAGCTGGCGCTGACACCCCTGCGTCCCTGGCAGCTCGCCTTCGCCACTACCTTAAGCATCACCGTGCGCGCAGTGCTGCCGATAGCGGCAGTGTTTGTTGTCGGAGGGCTGACGAAATCACACATGCAAGCTGACCAGTGGATACTGAGCTTCATCGCATGTGCACTGTGTGCCATTCCCTTCGGATTCTACGGCCTGGCATGGACATTGCTGATCCCCAAAGAAAATACAGTGGCCATCGCCACAGCCTCCATCGTGATTCTCGCCTTCGCGGGCAACGTATTCATGCCACTGAGCGGAACGCTGCTGCAGGTGGGACGTTTCACCCCCATGTACGGCGCGGTAACGCTGGTGCGCTGGCCGCTGGCAGAAGGCGCACAATTGCTCGATCAAGGGCTACTGTTCGACCCGATGTGGTACGCCTGGGTTAGCATCGCAATATGGACGGCGATCTTCGTAGGCTTCTGCCTGCTGATGGGCAAGCGAGACAAGGGACGAAGCTAATGCGCCCCGGCGGCTTCCAGCTAAATTCCGCCATCTTTGCCTCAATATGGCTGATATTCCTGGTGCCCGTCGCTCTGCAGGTTTACACAGGGGAAGGATTCGCCACTACGGCGAAAGCCTGGATGACAATATGCCTGCTGGTTTTCGGCGCATTCTACTTCTACGCCTTCGGCTCTCTGCGATACTCCCCCCGCGCCTGGGGAACACTAGCGCGGGCACTGCTGCGCTGGGGCATACTGCTAGCCATTGCGTTGGCCAGCGTGCCAGCGATGCAAACTGGCTCGGTGGCCTTTGCCCCCTACCTGGCCGCGATGTTGGGATTCACGGTGACACTGCGAAAGGCGCTGCCGATCGTGGTGGCGACAGGTGTACTCGGGATCGTCGCGGTGTGGATCTGGTCGCCGGACGACCTTACCTGGGCTGCATTCACCCTTTTCGTCATGCCACTGATGCTCGTAGCCCTTGGGATTTTCAGCCAATACGATGAATCCCGCCACAAACTGCGGCACGAGCTAGACCTGGCGCAGCAGCGGGAGGATATCGCAACGGACGTGCACGATCTGCTGGGTCACTCGCTGACGGTGATCAACCTAAAGTCCGAGGTCGCCAGACGGGCAATGGACAACAACCCCGAGCAGGCTAAGCAGGAACTCAAGGAAATCAGCGACCTCTCCCGCCTAGCCTTGGCGGAGGTGCGTTCGACGGTCACCCGAATGCGCACACCCACCTTCGCCGGCGAGCTGCAGGCGGCGCGCCGGGCTTTGGACACTAAGGGCGTCACCGCGCATCTACCCGAACTCCTGAAAGCACCGGGCGCGCACGACACAGTGTTTTCCTGGGGCCTGCGCGAGCTAACGACGAACGTGGTGCGGCACTCCGGGGCGAGCACGTGCTGGGTGAGCGTGACTGACGACAAGCTGCAGGTCACCGACGACGGCAGCGGATTTAACAGCGAGGCCACGCAGGGTACAGGCGGTCTGGCCGGCCTGCGTGAACGGGTCGAGGAAGCCGGTGGGAAGCTGATTGTGCGCCGCGAACGGGGCCTGAGTACCGTGCTGATTGCCATGGAAGACGACGACGAGCTGATCGACGACAGCGCAGTGGCCGAGGAGGCCGCCCGATGACGATTCGTGTACTACTTGCCGAGGATCAATCGTTGGTGCGCGGGGCACTGATCGCACTGCTGAATGCGGAGCCGGACATCGAAGTCGTTGCCGAATGTGCGACCGGGACTGAGGCCGTGGCTCTCGCGCAGGAGCAGCCCATCGACGTGGCTCTGCTGGACATCGAAATGCCCGGGCTGAACGGCATCGATGCCGCAAAGGAGCTGGCCGGGAATCGGTGCCGCTGCCTGATCGTGACGACATTCGGCAAGGCCGGGTACGTGAAACGTGCCATGGAGGTTGGCGTGGACGGATTCATCGTTAAGGACACGCCTCCCGAGGAGCTCGCCGATGCTATCCGACGGGTCCATGCCGGCCTGCGCGTTATCGACCCGACGCTTGCCCAGGAAAGCTTATTGACGCCCGATAATCCCCTTAGTGAACGTGAGACCGAGGTGTGTCAGCAGCTTTTCGAGGGTAAGAGCTCCCCCTCCATCGCCAAGGCGCTGCACCTGTCGCCGGGAACAGTGCGCAATCACATTTCCAGCATTATGTCGAAGACAGGTGCGGGAAATCGCTACGAGGCGGCGCACGTGGCGAAGACGAATGGGTGGATTTAGCTCGTCCTGCAGACTAGCTGAATCCTTGTTAAATTCATGTGCGTTGTCTCACAGTAGACGCATGATCTTTTAACAAATAGCTCCCCCAGTTAGGAAAGCATGAAGACACCCCTCACCTGGCGCAAGGCCACTGCCGCAGCCGTGGCCGCCATCGTTTCTATCGGCTCCGCTGGCACCGCAGTTGCCGCCACCAACTCCAGCATCGGTTCTTCCGTCGCCGGCTCCTCTTTTAATCTCACCATCGGTTCATCCGTAACAGGTTCCTCAAAACCTCAGCCGGAAGAGCAGGGCTTCGACCTGCAGTCGCACCGTGGCGGTCGCGGCGAGTACACCGAGGAATCCCGCAAGGCTTTTGAAGAATCTTTAAAGATGGGAGTATCCACCCTCGAGCTGGACATCGTACTGGCTGAGGACGGAACCCCGGTTGTATGGCACGATCCGGAAATCCAGGCCGACAAATGCACCGATACCAAGCCAGCCACCGAGAACGACCCGGAGTTCCCCTACGTGGGCAAGCTCGTCCACGAGCTGAACTGGAACCAGCTGCAGACTCTGAACTGCAACAAGGTGCTGAAGGGATTCCCCGAGGCTAAGGCCGAGAAGTCGAACAAGCTGCTGCAGCTGCAGGACGTCTTCGATATTGCTGCCGCCGATCCGCAGATGCGCTTCAACATTGAAACCAAGATCGAGGCCGAGAACCGCGAGAAGTCTGCCACACCGCAGGAGTTTGTCGACGCGATTCTGCCGGTCGTCCGCCACAACAAGGCAACCTCTCGCACCACCATCCAGTCTTTCGACTGGCGCTCCTTGCCACTTGTGCGCAAGGCTCAGCCGGACATTTCTCTCGCTCTTCTTTATGACGCCACCACGTGGAAATCCGGCTCCAAGTGGATCGGTGACGTTGACTACGACAAGCTCGGTGGCGATGTGAACAAGGCCGCTAAGCAGTTGGGCGCGGAAATCCTATCCCCGGACTACAAGCTGGTCACCCCTGAGAACGTGGCTTCCGCCCATGCTGCGGGGCTGCAGGTTCTGCCGTGGACCGTGAACGAGGAATCCGACATGCAGGCCATGGTCGACGCTAAGGTGGACGGCCTCATTACCGATTACCCGACCCGCGGCCTAGACGTTGTAAAGAAGAACAAGCTCCAGGTTCTCTAAGCGAGCTTTAGCTCCCTGTAGCGGTTTACTGCTGCCAGGATCTCCGCCCCGCGTGGGCGGCTCAAATGCCCGGGGTGATCACGCCCGGGCGCCAAAACGGCCAGACCATCCTCGGTGATGCGTCGCTCCAACCTCGCGACCAGCTCCACCAGCGGGGTCTGGCCGTCGGCGTTTTTCGATAGCCAAGCCAGCGCCGCAGCAATCGCGGCGGTCTGCGAGGGTGCAACGAGTTGGCCAACGGCTGCTAGATCGATTTCCGAGCGATCCACGCTAATGGTGGATAGCCCCCGTGGCTTGGGAGGCTTTCGCGACTTCAAGGCGCCGCGAGCCAAGATGCGGCTAGCGGTGATGTGCTGGAACCCTTCTTGTTCTGACAGCTCCTCCTCCCCCGCGAGTTCGTGGGCACGGGCGGTGACATCGCTGGGACGGTAGGCATCCATTGCAATGACGGTATCGGCCAGTTGCAGATAAGCACCCGAGCCGCCAGCGATCAGCACGGTGGAGACCGAGGTGGCGTCGTATAAAGAGCGAACGCGCTGCACAAACGGGGTGATGGGCTCTTTATCATTCGGCACGAGGCGCTGCATCAGGCGGTCTCTGATCATGAAGTTGGTGGCCGAAGTGTCCTCGTCGATAAGCAGCGATGATGTCCCCGAGGCATGCGCTTCGACGACATTGGCTGCCTGCGATGTGGAACCCGAGGCGTTGGTGGTGCTGAAGCGGCGCGTATCGGCGCCGGTGGGCAAGTTGGTGATGAACGGCGAGATGTCGGCGCCGGTGATAGGACGGCCGTCCTCGGCACGGACGCTGGCGACGTCGGCGCGGGAGATAACCCACTCACGACCATCGCCGGCGATGTGGGGATAGACGCCACGTTCCAGAGCGCGGAGCAGAGTGGACTTGCCGTGATAGCCACCGCCAACGATAACGGTCAGCCCCTCCGGGATGCCCATGCCGGTGACTGTGCGACCACTAGGGAGTTCGAAGGTTTGGGTGAGCGATTCAGGCGACTGGAAGGCTGTGGCCTGGGCTGTGGCGAGAGGACGATCACTATCGCCTGCGGCGCGCGGAAGGATGGCGCCGTTGCCGACAAAAGCAACGAGCTTGCGAGGTTTCAGCTGGGCACGCAGAGCCTCTTGGTCACGCAGAAGAGCCACGTGGTCTGCGAGCGCTGCGGCGTCGGCAGGAGCGAAACGGTCATAGCGCAAACAATCATCTGCAAGGGCAGGCAGATCGTCGGCCAGGAGGTGCGCGGCTTGGCGGCCGAGAATACGGCGCCCCTTGGCGGGCAGCCCTACCAGCAGGCGGGCCTCTACACGATCAGGGGTGACAAGCACGTGGGTACGTTCGAGAACCTGCTGACCGATGTCGCCGATGTGGACGTTCTTCGGGCGGTTGCGCTCTGTCTGGATTCGGCGGGCCAGGAAATCGGCGACCGCTACCCTGCCGGTGGCATCACTAACGAGGTGCGCAGGAATATCCGCGGCGCTCATCGGCAGAATGAGTCGCACCTTGGAAGGGCTGGCATAGGGATCGGCCTGCACGTGGTCGATGGAAACTGTCAGGCCGGGTTCGCTATAGGCTCCCGCGAGTTTTTTATATGCTCCGTACCCCGCGCTATCGAGGTTCTTGGTGCGCGAAAACAGCTCCTCCAGGGTTCCTTGTGCAGTGTTTCTTGACATGCGTTCAAGTGTAGGCGAACTGCTCAGAGAAAAAATTTTAAAAAATTGTTTTGAGGGCGTAACACTTAGGCGTGGGAATCGTTTGTATTGGTGAAGGCGCTAAACAAACCCACATAAACCCTTAGCGTCAGTCACTACACACAGAAAGGATCACTCCCATGATTGAACTCGTTGCAACCTTCTTCCAGAACCTCGTCCAGGTAATCGGCGGCGCTATCGCTGGCCTGGTCGGCCTGATCACCGGCAAGTAGGAATCCCCCTTCTTCTGAGGTTTCTCACGGGTCCCCGTCCACCTCGTGTGGGCGGGGATTTCTTTATAGGATCGTTTTCATGTTGGCCTTCCTCGCAGAGAATCCACTCATCGCCCTCGTCATTATCCTCGCCCTCGGCTTCGCTATCGGCAAGATTCGCTTGGGCGGAATGTCGCTGGGCACAGCGGCAATTCTTTTCGTCGCCATCATCTTCTCCACCCTGGATCCCAACATCCAGCTTCCCCCGCTGCTGTTCCAATTCGGTTTGGCGATCTTCGTCTACGCCATCGGACTAACGGCTGGCCATGCCTTCTTTGCCGATTTCCGCCGTCGCGGATGGCGCATGCTCCTCTTTGTGGTCGTACTCCTCGTCGGCCTCATGGGCATGACGTGGCTACTGGTGCCGCTGTTTGGTGTGGAGGCCGCCACCGCGACCGGTTCCTTCGCTGCTGCACTGACTTCGACCCCTGGTATGGCGGCTGTCGTGGATATGTTGGAGGGCACCAACCCGGAGTTGGCTGCTCACCCAGTTGTCGGTTACTCCCTGGCCTATCCCGGTGGCGTGCTGGGAGCCATCGCAGTTGCAGCCATCGGTACGAAGCTTCTCAAAGTTAACCACCGACAGGACGCTATCGACGAGGACGTTCTGCATGCTCCACTGGAGCACCGTGGCATCCGCCTGCGAGACGGCATTACGGGCTGCGTACGTGACCTGCGCACCATCGCTGACACAAAGATCATCGTCACCCGTCTGGTGCGACCACACCATGCCACTGAGGATGTGCAGGAAAAGGACCACAAGCTGGCCTACCCGGATGCCGAGGTCTTCCCTGGCATGATCGTCGTGATTACGGGCACGCCCGACTCTCTGGATAAAGCCACTGCTGCGCTCGGCGAGGAGGTCGATATCGACATCGACAGCTCCTACATCGGCTACCGCCGCATTACCGTTTCAAACCCCAACATCGCCGGGCGCAGCATCAAGGACATTGATCCGATCAGCCATGGCTTCATCATCGCCCGCATTCGTCGCGGCGACGAAGACCTGGTTCCGGGCCCAGACGATGTACTGCATTACTCCGACCGCGTCCGTGTGGTTACTCCTAAGCACCGCATCGACGAGGTTTCTCAGCTCTTGGGCGATTCGGAGCGCTCCCTCGCAGATGTCAATCTGCTGCCGTTCACTCTCGGCCTAGCCATCGGTTTGCTTATCGGCGCGATCCCCATCCCCCTGCCCGGAGGCGCCACACTCAATCTGGGCTTCGGCGGTGGCCCCATTGTCATGGGTCTCGTGTTCGGCGCGCTTGCCCGCACCGGCCCCATCGGTTGGCAGATCCCTTATCACGCGAACAAGGCCCTCAGCAGCCTTGGACTGGCCATCTTCCTGGCAGGTGTTGGCACCATCGCTGGCACGGGCTTCCGCGACGCGCTGACGGATATCACGTCGCTCAGCTACATTGCGCTGGGCTTTATCATCACAGTCGTCTCGGCGCTTGTCTGTGGCCTGGGCGGTATGTGGCTGCTGCGCCTCAAATGGGATGAAGCGATGGGCATGGCTGCGGGCGTCTCTACCAACCCCGCAGTGATTAGCTACCTCAACGATCAATCGGGCACAGAGCTACCCATGCGCGGCTATGCCACGGTGTACCCAGCAGCGATGATCGGCAAGATCATCGGCTGCCAGGTGCTACTACTGATGCTGCTCTAGCTGCACCCGGTCTTAGAGATCAAGGGCAGCTGCGCGCTGCGGCAGAACCCGCGGACGCACTCCTGCGATCTCCTCAACAATGCGGATCACCTGGTTGGAGTAGCCGAACTCGTTGTCGTACCAGACGTACAGCACCAGGTGGTTACCGTTAGCGATAGTGGCCAGTCCGTCGACGATGCCGGCGTGGGTGGTGCCAACGAAGTCGGTGGACACAACCTCCGGGGACTTGATGAAGTCGATCTGCTGACGCAGCGTAGAGTGCAGGGAAACGCGGCGCAAGAAGTTGTTTACCTCGTCGGCCTCGACTTCCTTGTCCAGGGTCAGGTTCAGCACAGCCATGGAAACGTCCGGGGTGGGAACGCGGATGGCGTTGCCTGTTAGCTTGCCGGCGAACTCCGGTAGAGCCTTGGCCACGGCCTTCGCTGCACCGGTGGCGGTGAGCACCATGTTCAGGCCTGCAGCGCGGCCACGGCGATCGCCCTTGTGGAAGTTATCGATGAGGTTCTGGTCGTTAGTGAAGGAGTGAACGGTCTCGACGTGACCGTGCTGCACACCGTAGCGGTCGTTGATGACCTTCAGCACTGGCGTGATGCCATTGGTGGTGCAGGACGCCGCAGACAGGATGCGATCATCCTCAGTGATGTCACCGTGGTTGATGCCATAAACGATGTTCTTGATGTCGCCCTTGCCCGGGGCAGTCAGCAGAACCTTGGATACGCCCTTGGACTCGAGGTGCTGGGACAGACCGTCGCGGTCGCGCCACACGCCGGTGTTGTCCACCACGATCGCATCGTTAATGCCGTAGCTGGTGTAGTCGATCTCCGCGGGGTTGTTGGCGTAGATGATCTTGATCGGGGTGCCGTTTGCCCAGATCGTGTTGTTCTCTTCATCCGTGGTGATGGTGCCGTCGAAGGCACCGTGAACGGAGTCACGGCGCAGCAGGGAGGCACGCTTGATCAGGTCGCCCTCGCCCTTGGAACGGACGACGACCGCGCGCAGGCGGGCGCCACCGTAGGTTGCCTCGCGGGAAACCAGGATGCGGGCCAGCAGGCGACCAATACGGCCAAAACCGTAGAGGACGACGTCGCGGGGCTCGACCTGCTCCGGGCCACCGATGACCTCTGCCAGCTCACGCTCCAGGTACTCGCGCAGGGTCAAACCCTCCGAGTTCTTGTTGTAGCGGCTAGCCAGGGATCCGATGTCGATGGAGGCGGTGCCCAAGTCCATTTCCACCAGTTCACGCAGTACCGGCAGGGTCTGCTCCAGCGGCAGTTCCTTCTCCACCACGCGGCGGGCATAGCGGTGAGACTTGATGATGTCGATATCAGTGACGTTCACCAGCAGGCGGCCAAAGATCGAAGTTACGACGTTCTTGTCGCGGTGCAGTCGGCTGATCAGCGGTAGCATTTCCTGAGCCAAAGCTAGGCGTTCATTCCAGTCGCTGTGCAGATCGCTGGTGGTCGGTGCGTTGTCGGTCATCTATACCTCACTACCTCACTGGAGGGGATCGTTTTAGAAAACATCGGGGGTCACCCGCTTACCCCCTAGAGTCTAGTGTCCTCCTCCCCTACACCCATTAATTCGGGGGCTTACAGGGGTAGACGTTTATTCTGGGAATATGACTAATTCTTCTGCAACGAGCAATCCTCAGCCCAGCGATGTAGACATCGCCCAAGCTCACACGCTGGAGCCCATCACCACAATCGCAGAACGCGCCGGCATCCCGGAAGCAGCTTTGATCCCCTACGGTCGCACAAAAGCCAAGATCGATGTTCCCGCGTTGAAGGCGGAGTGTGAGGGCGTCAATAAAAAGGGCAAGCTCGTACTCGTGACGGCAATGAGCCCAACACCCGCCGGCGAGGGCAAGTCCACCGTGTTGATCGGACTTGCCGATGCCGTACGAGCAGCGGGGCGCCAGACGATGGTGGCGATCCGCGAGCCCTCCCAGGGACCAGTCATGGGTATCAAGGGCGGTGCAGCAGGCGGCGGCTATGCGCAGATCGTGCCGATGGAGGACATCAACCTGCACTTCACCGGTGATATGCACGCCATCACCGCAGCGACGAACACCCTAGCTGCAATGGTGGACAACCACGTGCAGCACGGCAACGCGCTAGGCATTGACCCGCGACGGGTGACCTGGCGACGCTGTCTGGACGTTAATGACCGCTCGCTGCGCCACGTCGTCACGGGGCTGGGCGGGCCGGGTCAGGGCACCCCGCGCGAGGGCGGGTTCGATATCACGGCAGCCAGCGAGATCATGGCGATCCTGTGCCTGGCCACCGACTTGAAAGATTTGAAGAAGCGCATCGGACGCATCGTGGTGGGTCAAACCTACGACCGCAAGCCCGTGACGGCGGGTGATCTGAAGTGCGCAGGTGCGATCACTGCCCTGTTGCGCGACGCGATCAACCCGAACCTGGTGCAAACCCTGGGTGGCACGCCGGCGCTGGTGCACGGCGGCCCTTTTGCGAATATCGCGCATGGCTGTAACTCGCTGATCGCGACGACGACGGCGCTGGATTTGTCGGAGGTCGTGCTTACCGAAGCCGGCTTCGGCAGTGACCTGGGTGCGGAGAAGTTCTTCGATATCAAGGCTCGCGCCGGTGGCCTCGATGTCGCCGCGACCGTGGTCGTGGCCACTATTCGTTCGCTAAAGCACAACGGCGATTCGGTACTGAAAGCCGGACTGTCCAACCTGGAGCGCCACGTCAGCAATATCCGCAAGTTCGGCGTGGAGCCGGTGGTGGCGCTGAACCTATTTAGTACCGACAGCGCTACGGATCGCCAGCAGATCGTCGAGTGGGGCGAGCAGTTCGGCGTGCGTGTCGTCGAGTGCAATGTGTGGGCCGAGGGCGGTGCCGGTGCAGCGGATCTAGCCTCTGCCGTGTTGGAGGTCGTCGATGGCGCTTCTGGTGATGACGCCCCTAGCTCCAGCCACCAGATTTATCAGCCAGTCGATGGCGTGGAAGCCACTTTGCACACGATTGCCACGGAGATCTACGGCGCAGCGGACGTCCAGTTCGGCCCGAAGGCCTTGAAGGATTTGGCGTTCTTGAAGGAGAACGGCTGGGACAAGTTGCCAGTGTGCGTGTCGAAGACTCAATACTCCTTCAGTAACGACCCCAGCGCACTGGGCGCGCCCAGTGGACACACGCTGCACGTCCGCGAGCTGGTGCCACGCATCGGCGCAGGCTTCGTAGTGGCCATGACCGGTGACGTCATGACACTGCCTGGTTTGCCGAAGAAGCCCGCGGCTGAGCGCATTGACGTGGACGAGAGTGGAGTCATTTCGGGCTTGTTCTAACGCGCATTGACGTAGGCTTTCTTTCGTGCAAGAAACTCAAGTTCTCACGAAGAAGCCTCCACGTCCTGTTTTCGACCGAGGCCCCCGCCCCTTTATGCGCGGTCGCCTGCACACCGCTGCCGCGTGGTATTTCGGCGGCATGGGAACCGCGCTGACCATCGTTGCGGCCTCCAAGTTTCACCTGTCCTGGATGACCATGGCCACGGTGCTGTACGCCCTGTGCCTGGCCGGGATGCTCACCGTCAGCGCGCTGTACCACCGCGTGCCGTGGCGCTCCGAGGGCGCGGTGAACAGCTGGCGGCGTGCTGACCATGCCATGATCGCGGTCTTCATCGCCGGCACTTACGGGCCAGTGACGGTCGGCGCTTTTGGCGCGCGATGGTTCACCGGCTGGGGTTGGTTTAACACCGGCGGGCTGTGGATCTTGGCCGTGTGCTGGCTGGCCGCCGCCGCGGCAGTAGTACTGAATCTGGTGTGGATTGATCACCCGCGGTGGTTGGATGCCACCACGTACCTCACGCTCGGTTGGCTGGCTGCCATCGGCGCCGTTGGCTACTACCAGCAGTTGGGGCTGGCTGTAAGCCTGCTGATGCTGGCCGGTGGAATCGTCTACTCCGTTGGCGCAGTCATCTACGCCAAACAGTGGCCGAACCCCTCCCCGCGCTGGTTTGGATTCCACGAGGTGTTCCACGCCGCCACAATCTTGGCGGCGCTGCTGCACCACATCGCAATCTGGATCCTGGTGCTGCGCTAACGCGGGACTGCGTGCGCTGTGCTACTTCTTACGCTTCTTCTCGCGCACACGCACCGCAATACGCACCGGCGAACCTTCAAAGCCGAAGGCCTCGCGCAACTTGCGCTCCAGGAAGCGGCGGTAGCCGTGCTCCAGGAAGCCGGTGGTGAACAGCACAATCACCGGCGGCTTGGTGGAAGCCTGGGTGGCAAACAGCACGCGCGGCAGGCGTCCGCCACGCATCGGCGGCGGGGTCTCCGCAATCACGGCACGAAGCCAGGTGTTCAACTGGCCAGTGGAAATACGCTGATCCCAGCTCTCTAGAGCCTCAATCATCGCCGGCTCCAACTTCTGGAGTGCACGGCCGGTCTTCGCGGAGATATTCACGCGACGCGCCCACGGGACGTGGGAAAGTTGCAGCTCAATTTCGCGCTCCAGCAACTCGCGGCGGTCCTCATCCACCAGATCCCACTTGTTATAAGCCACCACCAGGGCACGACCCGAGTCGAGGATCATGCGAAGTACGCGCTGATCCTGTTCGGCGATGGGCTCGCTGGCGTCCACAAGAAAGACAGCGACCTCCGCCGCATCAATGGCGGAACGAGTGCGCAGGGAGGCGTAGAACTCATGGCCGCGTGCCTGCTTCGTCTTCTTTCGGATTCCGGCGGTGTCGACGAACTTCCAGGTCTTTTCCTCCAACTCAACGATGGAGTCAACTGGATCGACGGTGGTGCCGGCAACGTTGTTGACGACGGAGCGTTCCTCGCCCGTGATCTTGTTCAGCAGTGAGGACTTGCCCACGTTCGGACGGCCGACCAGTGCCACGCGACGCGGCCCGGAGACAATCGACAGTTCACGGGGGTGCTCCGGAAAAGAGCTATGAACCTGATCCAGAACGTCGGCAGCACCCTTGCCGTGCTGTGCAGACACCGGGTACGGGTTATCCAGACCGAGTGCCCAGAACTCAGCGACATCGCCCAGCTGTGCGTCGGCATCGCACTTGTTGGCGACCACGATCACCGGCACTTCGCTGCGCTGCAGCTTGCGGGCAATAACCTCGTCGGTAGAGGTGATGCCGACCTTCGTGTCAACCACGAAAACAATCACGTCGGCGGTCTCCATAGCGGTTTCCGCCTGGCGGGCAATTGCGGCGTGGATGCCCTTGGCATCGGGGTCCCAACCACCCGTGTCCTGTACCCAGAAGCGGCGGCCAGACCACTCACCCAAGTAGGAAATACGGTCACGGGTCACGCCCGGGAAGTCCTCCACCACAGCCTCGCGACGACCGATAAATCGGTTCACCAGCGTGGACTTGCCCACGTTCGGGCGACCCACAATGGCGACGGTGCACAGTGCCTCTTGCTCTGCTTCCTCGTCGCCCAGCACGCCGAAGGCTTCCTCCAAGGCCTCCCAATCCTCGTCGGATTCCGGCAAATCGCCGCCGCCTTCAAGGGTGAAATCCTCCGGGCCGGTAATGAAGAACTCATCCGGCCCGGCCTCGTTGCCCTCGTCGAATTCGTCATCGTCGTATTCGGAGAACTCGGCAGCGGTGAAGTCGGACTCCCCCAGCACTTCGCCGTCTGCAGTACGGAAGATCAGCTCCGAAGGCGACTCGGTGGAATCCGGACGAGCGCTGGCGAGTACCAGCGTTGCCAGCTTTTCCAGCACCTCGTCGATGTCCATGTCGCCTGTGTCCACAATTACCGCATCCTCGGCGGGGCGCAGCGGAGAAGTCTCGCGGGAGGAATCGGCTTCATCACGCCGCTGCACATCCGCAAGTACCGCGTCGTAATCCACGTCTCGGCCAGCGGCTAGGTCTTGATCGTAACGACGCTGAGCTCGAACCTCTGCGGAGGCGGTCATAAAGATCTTCACTGGGGCGTCGCTAAGCACCACCGTGCCGATGTCGCGCCCCTCGACCACACAGCGCCCAGCAGCGAAAGCCAAAGAGCGCTGCAAAGCAACCAGGTTTTCGCGGACCTCTGGGATGGCTGCGACAGCAGAAACGTGGGCGGTCACCTCGGGACCACGGATCTCCCCGGACACGTCCATGCCGTCTAGCAGCACCTCTGTAGACGTGGGATCTTCGTTGATCTCCAATGGCAGATCTGCCGTGGCGGCGATGATGTCCGGACGCGAGTTGTCTGCGGAAGGGTCGATGCCCTGGCGCAGTACGTGCAGGGTAGCTACGCGGTACATCGCTCCGGTATCCAGGTATTTCGCGTCAGCGGCGGTGGCCAAGCGACGGCACACGGTGGATTTGCCGGTGCCGCTGGGGCCGTCCACGGCGACAATCAGGCCACCGTCTTCAATGTTTTTAACGCGGGCGAGCTGGTCTAGTGCGGAGCCGGGCTCAAAATAAGGTGCATTCGTCATGGCTAAAAGGTCGTTCCCTAACTGATTTTGTGTTTGTGCCGGCTGTAAAGCGCTTTTAGGGCGCTTACAGCCCGACCTTCTTGTACAAGCTCTGCAGTTCTGCCTGGTTCAGTGCGCGGATCGTGCCCGGCTTCTGTTCCCCTAGCTGCACGGTGTGAATCTTTGTGCGTACCAGGGCCTGGACTGGAAAACCGGCCTCCTTCAGCATGCGGCGGACGATGTGCTTGCGACCTTCGTGCAGTTCTACCTTGATTAGCGACTTGCCCTGCCACACGTCCACAATCTGCACATTGTCGGCACGCGCAGTGCCGTCGTCCAGCTCCACGCCGTCTTTTAGCTCGCGGATCAACTTGCGGCTGGCCTCGCCCAGCACGGTGGCCATGTAGGTCTTTTTCACTTCGTACTTGGGGTGCATCAGACGGTTGGCCAATTCGCCGTCGTTTGTGAGCAACAGCAGTCCCTCCGTTGCCGCATCCAGGCGCCCAACGTGGAACAGGCCTTGGCCTTCCTTCAGTCGGGTCCCCACTAGGTCTCCCACACATGGACGCCCCAGCTCGTCACTCATTGTGGAGTGCACACCGCGCGGCTTATTGAGTACGAAGTAGACCATTTCCTCATTGACCTGCACGCGCTCGCCATCTACGCGAACAATGTCCACGCTCGGGTCGATGCGAGTGCCCATCTTCACCACGACTTCGCCGTTGACTTCGACTCGGCCTGCGGCGATGAGCTTCTCACTCATCCGGCGGCTGGCTACGCCAGCGGAAGCCAGCACTTTTTGCAAGCGCACCTGCGCCTTCTCCGAGTCGGGCTTATTCAGGGCTGCGGCTGCCTCTTGCTCAGTCACATGCTGACGTTTAGCGGGCTTGGCCTGCGATAGATAGATGTCTGTCGGAGCGGTCTCCGGTGTGCCGTCTCGGCGAGCGGGTGTGTCCACGGTGTTTCTAGCCCTTCGAACTAAAAAGAAAATCTTGAATTATCCAGCCGAATTCTACCCTTTCCCCCACTTAACTGTCGATATTGTCCAAGCTGTCGATGCTATCGACCTCCGGCAGCAGCGGCGCCAGATCCGGAAGCTGCTCCAGCGACTCGATGCCGATCTGCTCAAGGAAGAGCTCGGTGGTGGAGTAAAGATGCGCTCCGCCCTGTTCCCCTGTCTCGGCGATCAGCCCGCGCAAAGAGAGCGTACGCATCACACCGTCGCAGTTCACGCCACGCACAGCCGCAACCTGACTACGCGTTACGGGCTGCCGATAGGCCACCACCGCCAGGGTCTCCAAAGCTGCGCGGCTTAGCCTCTGCTGCGTGCCGTCCAACAGCTTGGCCTCCACCACTTCCGAGTTGGAGCGCCGGGTGTACAGCCGAAAGGCTCCTTCGTGTTCGCGCAGTTCAAAACCGTTGCCGCGTGCGTCGTATTCCGCCGCAATCTCATGCAGAATCTGCGACACCTCTGCTTCTGGCACTGCGTGCTCCTCGTTGGAAAGTACGCGGGCGAGCTCTGCGGGCGTCACTGCCTCATCGCTTACAAGAAGTAGCGATTCAACACGGCTGCGCAGCACCGAGACCTGCGGCAGCGGCGCGGGGTTGGGGTTCAAGTCGCTCATGGTGTGTGCCTTTCGTGCCTTTCTTTATGACGCCTACTCCCAGTTGCTGGCCGCCACCACTGCCGGATCGACATCCAGCCCGGTCCAGGCCACCGACATCTCCTGCAGTGCCTCGGGCTGCTCGATGCCGATGGCGCGTGCCTTGTACAGTTCCAACAGTGCCAGGAAACGCCCGACGACGATCATGTTCAACTCTGCATCGGCGATCAACGCGTTAAACGTTACCCACGTGTTCTCTCCGGCAACCTTTAGCGTGTTGAGGATCCGGCCGGCTTGTTCGGGGACGGACACTGCGACCTGGTGAATGTGGCCGGTGTCCACATGATCGGGGCGGGGGCGGAACACGGCAGCGGCCAACTCGGCGAACTCATCTGCGGTTTTGCCGATCTTCACCTCCGGCAGCAAGTTCGCATGGCGTTCCTCCAATGAGAGGCTGGCCGGGTACGCCCTGGCGGCATCTCGCTGCCGCTCGGCGAAAAGGCTCGCCACCTGCTTATACGCGCGGTATTGCAGCAGACGGGCAAACAGAAGGTCGCGGGTTTCCAGCAGCGCGAGGTCGTCCTCACTTTCCACCTCACCGCGTGGAACCAGGCGGGCGGCTTTCAAGTCCAGCAACGTAGAGGCGACGACGAGGAATTCCGTGACTTCATCCAAATCCTCCGCGCTGGAACTGAGGTTTTTGGTGTAGGCAATGAACTCGTCGGTGACCTGCGCCAAGGCCACTTCGGTGATGTCCAGCTTGTGGGAGTGGATCAGCTGCAGCAACAGGTCAAAAGGCCCGTCGAAGTTAGCCAGGGCCACTCGGAAGCCGGTGATCTCAGGCTGTTCCGGCTGCTCGGACTGCTCTGGGGGCTCCGGCAGATTAGATTTGCTGAGCGACGCGCTCAATGACTTCCTTTGCCAGGTTCGAATACTGTACAGCGCCCGAGGAGCTCGGTGCCCACGTGTTGATCGGCTCGCCTGCCACGGAAGTTTCCGGGAAGCGCACAGTGCGGGTAATCACGGAGTCGAAGACCTTATCCCCGAAAGCCTCCACCAGCCGCTCCATCACCTCGCGAGCGTGCAGAGTGCGGCGGTCGAACATGGTCACCAGGATGCCCAGAACTTCCAGCTTGAAGTTCAGGCGGTCACGGACCTTGTCCACCGTATCCATCAAAAGCGCCAAGCCACGCAGCGAGAAGTACTCGGACTCCACGGGAATGATCACGGAGTCCGCGCAACTCAGTGCGTTTACCGTCAGCAGGCCGAGGGAGGGCTGGCAGTCGACGATGATGAAGTCGTAGTCACGCATGACGGGCCGTAGCGCACGGGCCAGTGCTTGTTCGCGTCCGACCTCGTTGACCAATTGGATCTCTGCAGCCGACAGGTCAATATTCGCCGGCACGACATCCAAACCGTCGACGGGGCTGGAATGGATGGCGTCCAGAATCGAAGTAGAAGAATCGACCAGAAGGTTGTAGACGGTCACGTCCAGTTCGTCGTGGCTGATTCCCAATCCGGCCGACAGCGCACCCTGCGGGTCCAGATCAACCAGCAGAACCTTACGGCCGAAGGCAGCCAACGAGGCACCAATGTTGATCGTCGAGGTGGTCTTGCCCACTCCGCCCTTTTGGTTGCACATCGCGATGATGGAGGCCGGGCCGTGGCGATCCAGTGGTTCCGGATCCGGCAGCTCCTTGATCGGTCGGCCAGTGAGGCCGATGCGCTGATCGGGCTTATCAAACAACGCATCCGCGTGTGACTGTGAACGTGACATCAGCTATCCCGTCAAGCCCTTTCCCTTGATTATTCTATTCAACCGATAATTACACCCTAGAGATTATCAGGCGCGCTAGGTACGGGGGTGGGATGAGGCCCAAATTTCCCTCAAGTGCTCAGGGCTGACCTTGGTATAGATCTGTGTCGTCGCAACACTTGCATGGCCCAAGAGTTCCTGCACCACGCGAATATCCGCGCCGCCTTCCAACAGGTGGGTGGCGAAGCTGTGCCGCAGACTGTGCGGCGAGACATGCTGCAGCCCCGCCGCGTCCGCTGCCTGCGCGACGATTTTGAAGCCCGACTGCCTACCCAACCGCGCCCCGCGGTTGTTGAGGAACAGCGCCGGGCTGCCCTTCTTGTTCAGACTTGGACGCGCGCGCACCAGGTAGCGTTCCACAGCCTGCAGCGCGGGGCGCCCCAGAGGAACGATGCGCTCTTTGCCGCCCTTGCCGCGAACCAGCAACATGCGTTGCTCCCGGTCAAGATCATCGACGTCGAGGTCCAGCAGTTCCGTGATGCGCGCCCCGGTCGAGTAAAGCATCTCTAGGAGCGCACGGTCGCGGATATTTATTTGCGACGCCCCGTCCCCCGCCGGCACAGCGTTCAGTAGAGCTTCTACCTGTGCGAGGCTTAGCGCCTTGGGAATAGAGCTGCCCTGGGAAGGCGTGGGCACGTCCGCTGCCACATCGAAGGGGAGGCGTCCGTCGGCATGGGCGAAAGAATGCAACCCGCGGATTGCCGCCAGCGCGCGAGCAGCCGAAGAAGCCGCCAGGTTGAGATCTTTACGCAGAAAGACGAGGTGATCTTCGATATCTGTGGCTGTCACATCTCCCAGCGCCTTGGCATCCAGCCATTCCAGGTAGCGATCCAGGTCGCGTTGGTAGTTCGACAGTGTGTGTACGGATACGTCCCGTTCGGTCTTTAGGTGCCGGATGTAGGCTCTGCCGAGTTTATGGTTTGCTTCGCGGCTCAACGGATGAACTTCATGTCCGTGCCCGGCTTGGCTTCAGCGCTGGCGGCGCGGCGCTCGGCAAGGCTGGAGTGATAGTTAAAGGGCTCGGTGACATTGCGGCGGGTACCGGCAGCCAAGTGCAGCAGTGCGATAGTGGCAATGGAGTTTTCCACTTTCCCCGTCTGCACCCATTCAATAGCTTCGGGGATCGGCACCCAGCGCGTCTCGATCTCCGCCTCCTCGAACTCAGCCTCGGGGAGATCAAAGCCGCTGAGATCGCTGTCCAAATCTTCGGCGAGGTAGATGCGACACATCTCTTCGCTGAACCCCGGGGACGTCACCACATCCCCCAGCAGATGCCACGTCTGCGCGGACAGGCCAGCTTCCTCCGCCAACTCGCGCCGAGTGGCATCAAGGGGATCCTCCCCCACCATGTCCAGCAAGCCAGCTGGGATTTCCCACAGGTGACGTCCCACCCCGTGGCGGTACTGACGGATCATCATGACGTGACCGTCGCGCACAGCGGCTACGGCAACAGCGGAGAAGTGCTCCACGATTTCTCGCTTAGCTTCTCCGGTGGCGGTAGTGATCGTGTCCCGGCGCACCCCGATAATCGGTGCGTCTAGCAGCAATTCGCTGTCTACGACACGGTACGGTGTGCTGCTTTTGGCGCCCTGTGTATCCATGCCATCCCAGTGTAGGAGGGTGTGGTTAGGAACGCTCGGTCTGGTGCTTCAGTGCTGCGTCGACAAGTCCCTGGAACAGCGGGTGGGAGCGAGTCGGACGGGACTTGTACTCCGGGTGAGCCTGGGTGGCCACAAAGTATGGGTGCACGTCCTTCGGGTACTCGACGAATTCCACCAGGGTGCCGTCCGGGGAGGTTCCGGAGAACTGCAACCCGGACCCCTCAGTGATCTGCTCGCGGTAGGCGTTGTTCACTTCGTAGCGGTGGCGGTGACGCTCCGAGACATCGGTGGTTCCGTACATTTCTGCGACCAGGGATCCCTCTGCCAAGCGGGCTGGGTAGGCGCCGAGGCGCATGGTTCCGCCCAGGTCAGCCTCGCCCGACACAGCGGCCTTCTGTTCTTCCATGGTGGAGATGACGGGAGTGGCGGCGTTGGCGTCGAACTCGGTAGAAGAAGCATCCGTGAGACCCGCAGTGCGTGCAGCCTCGATCACGATGCACTGCAGCCCCAGGCAGATGCCGAGCAGTGGCAGGTTGTTCTTCCGGGCGTAGGTGATGGCGCCGATTTTGCCTTCGATGCCACGGTTGCCGAAACCACCAGGGATAACCACGCCGTCGACGTCCTTCAACGCCTCAGCGGCAGCTTCTTCCGTCTCGCAGTCGTCGGACGCAATCCACTTCACGCGAGCGCGAACATTCGCACCAAAGCCACCTGCGCGAATGGCTTCAGCGACGGACAGATAAGCGTCCGGTAGATCAATGTACTTGCCGACAATGCCGATGGTGACCTCGCCGTTCGGATTGTGGACGCTTTCCAGTAGGTTGCCCCAGGTCGTCCAGTCCACGTCGCGGAACGGCAGGTTCAGGCGACGGATGATGTAGTTATCCAGGTGCTGAGAGTGCAGCACCTTCGGGATGTCGTAAATGGAGGGGGCGTCGGGGCAAGAAACCACGCCATCCTCGTCCACGTCACACATCAAGGCGATCTTGGCCTTCATAGCTTGCGGAACTTCACGGTCCGCGCGCAGGACGATCGCATCCGGAACGATACCGATGCTGCGCAGCTCTGCGACAGAGTGCTGGGTCGGCTTCGTCTTCAGCTCACCAGATGGAGCGAGATAAGGAACCAGAGAAACGTGGATGAAGGCAATGTTCTCGCGACCCGCCTCGTGGCGAACCTGACGGATAGCCTCCAAGAAAGGTTGGGACTCGATGTCACCGACAGTACCGCCGATTTCGCTGATCACTACGTCTGGCGCTTGACCATTCTTGTCTGGCTGTCCCATAGCCAGCACGGCGGCCTTGATCTCATCGGTGATGTGCGGGATCACCTGGACGGTCTTGCCCAGGAACTCACCGCGACGCTCTTTAGCGATCACGTTGGAGTACACCTTGCCGGTGGTGACATTGCCGGCAGCGGAGAGGTTGCGATCCAGGAAACGCTCGTAGTGGCCGAGATCCAGGTCGGTCTCCGCACCATCTTCCGTGACGAACACTTCGCCGTGTTCGAATGGGTTCATGGTGCCCGGATCAACGTTGAGGTACGGATCCAGCTTCTGCATCGTTACACGCAGGCCACGGGAGGAAAGCAGCTGTCCTAGGCTGGCCGCAGTGAGCCCCTTGCCCAACGAGGACGCCACACCGCCGGTGACGAAAATGAATTTAGTGCTGTTCTTTGCACGATTAGTGGCCAAGGTAACTCCCGAATCAACGACGCTTAAACTTCGCTATCTACGGGGTTTCAGCCTAACACAAGCCTATTCCGGCGTAGCATCTGACGCGTTCGAAGCTGCCCCATAATGCCCCGCCTTGTTGTCCTTTTGCTGGCCTAGCGCACGGATGGTAGCGATGCGTCCGGCTACGGTGTCCACGTTGTCGATCGTGGAGACTGCTTCCTTCGCATCCTTATCGGCACGAACCTGGCCAATGGCTCCGTTATCTTCCGCGCTGCCTGCCTGTGCTGCGAGTACAGCGCCCTTCGTGCGAGAATCCAGCCCCGCGACAAAGTCAGCTACGAATTTGGTGCTGTAGTTGCCATGGGCCGCGTCGTCAGAGGTATCGCCTCCTACGACCAGAGCCAGATCCGCGGCTTTTGGAGCTTCTCCTTGGTAGGCAATGAGATCCTCGTTGGACAAAGCACCGAGGGCTATGCCCCGATCGGTTTCGCTGGCTTCTTTGTCACCTGCTGCCAGGGCTGCTCCCAGCAGCTGGCCGGTGTGCATACCGGGATCCAGTTTGTCTTCCGATAGTTTCGCACCCGCTGGCAAAGAGTTGGCTGCAATGGACTTCAAAGAGTCACCGCTATCTGCGCTCAGTGCCTTATCCGTCAGTTCGATGACACCGTTAACGCTGCCACCAGCCATTTTGATTAGGCGCTTGAGGCTATCGGTATTGGCCTGGTCGGCGTCAGGAAGAACAAAAAGATTAACCGAGGTACCACGCAAGAGATTGCGCACCGCCGGGCCCGAAACCGAACCGAGAACCTTGTCGCTGGCGGCAGACTGTCCCTCGGCTTTGTCACGCGCGGCTTTTTCGTCCTTCAACTGCTGCGCGGCGGAGGAATCTTTCGCTACTGGCCCACCCGGTACATTCGGCGCGAGGGCAAAGAAACCCAATGCGGTACCTGCGGCGATGCCAAAGCTCAGGCCGGCGATAACCTTGCCGGCGGAGCCTTTCGAGTTTTTGCTCATGCTTATCCCGTCTACTGCCTAGCTCTTGAACAGATCCTGCACGCTAAGGGCGAAGCTGTTCCAGGTGTCGATGAGGTTATCTACGAACGCACCATCGCCAGAGAACCCAATAATCGCGATGATGACGGCAAGGGCAACCAGGATGCCCAGGATTGCCCAGATCCAGCCACCGCCGGACCTAGAAACTCGGTAGAGCTCGGCCACAGCAGTGGAATCAACGAGCCGCGGCCCTACTCGCAGACGGGACATCAAGGCCGACGGAGTGTCAGGCGACTGTGCTCGTTGGAACACGGTATCTAGATCTTCGATCTCGCCGAGGTTTACCACCATGGAAGCACCGTGGTAGTTGGCAAGCAGCAGAGCCAGATCAGTCGGGTTCTGCGTGGCAGCGGGGAACGTCATGGCGCCCACGCCCAGGTCTTGAATGCGCTCCAAGCCCACTGCATGCCCGTCCGGGTCTGCCGGAAGCACAACGGTGGCGCCGCTGCGCAGTGCTTCGTTGGAGATTTTCTCCGGGTCACCGATGATCACATTCGGACGGTAGCCCTCTTGGATCAAGCTGTCGGCTGCGTTTTCCACCGCCACGATAATCGGCGAGTACTCCCGCATGAAGTAACGCAGATCCTTGAGCTTCTGTTCGATACGCGCGTCAGGGCTTGCCACCAGCACTTTACGGTCGTCCATGTCCACATCGACATCCGGGATGCCGAGGCCATCGACCAGCAGAGGAGCCTCGGAACGGACGAATTCGGACATGTTGCCGGACAACGCCTCCATGTGGTCGCCGAGCGCCTCGCGAGCGTCTTCGAAGCGGGAGGACGCGGTATCCATGTCGAGGATCTCACCTCCACCGATGGAGCGGTCGCCGTAGTAGACCTTGCCGTCGTCGATGCGCCCCTTCTTGCCGTTTTTCACCTTAGCGATCAGGTCTTCACCGGCGTTTTCGATCAGCAGGATGCCTTCGTCGAGCATCATCTGCGGGCCGAAGTTCGGCACTTGTCCAGTGGTGAATTGTTGAGCGTTCACGACGGCGGAAACGCGCGCGTCGATGAGCTTCTGGCTGGTTGCACGGCTGATATCGGATTCGTCGACAATGGCGATGTCGCCCTCGGAGATCTTGGCCTTAGTAAATCCCTTGGGTCCGGTGAGGTCACGGGTGGCGCCGTTGATTCCGGGCTGGTCACTACGGGAGAAAATCATGCCCACCATTGTGGTGTTCATGTGGCCAGTGTTGCGTTAGGCGCGCCGGGAAATGGCCTAACGAATCACCTTCTTCACTGTCTGTTGCGTCGCGGTTCCCTCCTTGTCGGATCCCTTACGCCCGCGTGCCTTCTTCCCAGCGATCACCGGATCTTCACCACTAAGGAAAAGGCGCCGGAAGTACGAGCGATCCTGCTTGCCGTAATTCAGCGACGACCCGCGCAGACCACCCTTCACTCCCTTACCTGTTTGGCCAATGTTTGTTCCTCTTCCCATTACTGTGGACGCCACGTTCCCGCCGCCCTTCACTCCAGCACCGCCCTTTGCGCCAGTGGTTCCGTGGACCGCAGAAGTTGCACCCTTGCCGGAGTTAGGAGTGTTCGCGTGCGCGTTCTCCCCGTGAGGGGTGTTGAGAGGGCTGGAGATTGTTTTCAGGCTGCCTGGGAGGTTCGGGCGGGGTGCCGTGGTGGAGACGTTTCGCAAGTCCGCCTTAGGGGTGCCGGTGACGGGGTTTGCGCTGGTTCCGGCGCCGGCGCCTCCACTAATGCTGCGAAGCTGTGAGCCATTCCCCCTGGTGCCCAGTTCGCTCACCGCGCCGGAGCGCCCGGCTGCGCCGCCGCCAGTTCCGAAGCGGCTCTGTGCGTTGATAAGGTTCTCCGTCCCTGACATGGAAGTACCGCCCTGGCCGGGAACGGTTGGAGTGGCGGTGGCCGCGGTTGCTTGGTGGGGCGTGCTCACCGGTGCCTGCGCCGGTGACGTGATGCCTCCGGGCGCAAATCCGGGCGCCTGAGGTGCTGCTGTGGCCGCTGCGGGTTGGACGGGTGCAGGTGTGTTAGCCGGAGCGTGCAGGCCACCTGGTGCCGGAGCCGCGTGAGTGGCTGCGGTCGCTGCGGTGGGTTTAGGTGCATTCGTTGCCGCGGCGGCAGCTTGCTCGCCGTGAGCTGTGGCGCTTGCGGGGGCAACAGCATGTGTGTGGCCGTTGATGTGCGTGACCGTCGGTTGTGCGGAGGCGGTCGAGACGGTGGTGGCGTCCAGAGTTCCTCCGCCAGAGTGCCCAACGATCGGAACCCCGAGGTTGGAGACGGGAGGGCGCACCATCTCGAGGGATGGCTGCAGTTGCGAGGAAACGAAGTTGGCGACGGCGGCTTGTTCGGCGAGTAGGCGTTCCGCAGGGTCGGCGATCAGCGAGGTTGTAGCTTGGATGGTTTCGAGTGCTTGCAGGTTGGTGCTGCGGACGAGCGGGAATTGGCGGACGGAGCCGGCCATTGCGGTGGTGTTGGAGGCTACGACAAGGCCGGTTTTGTGGACATCGTCGATAGCTTCGCGCGCCATGTCGAATGAGTAACCCTCGGAGGAGTTCGCCAGGCCGGTAGATGCGCTCTTGAGGTTATCCATTGAGTTTTTGAGCGCCTTGGCTGCGTTTTCCCAAGAGTCCGCGACCGCGAGTGGCGCGGAATCGTCCCCCTGAAATGCCGTGATGAGCGAAGTCAGCGGCATCGTGGCCTCCGCCACGGTCACTGGCGTGTTGTACATCAGGTTGTCGATCGACCGAGAATCGCGGGTTGGGATAAAAAATTTCCGCATTCTGTTATTGGCGACCGAGACCTGGGAATTCACCTGATCGAAGGACTTCTTGCTGAAATACTCCTGCAGGTCGAAGCCTTCCAGTTGGTTGGAGAATACCTCCTGGAGCCAGTTCACGTTAGAAGTGAGAATATCTACCACATTTTTGGCTGAGCCTGACTGGCCACTCCAAAAAGTCCCATGCTGAGTAAACGCTCCATTCAAGGATGGAACAGTAGTGTACTGGGAAACTATATTCTGTCTAATTTTAAATTTAAGAAGAGCGTCTCCAGCCTGAGCGAGAGACTCGCGAACATTGTGCAAATTCGAAAGGTCAAACTTAATCATTCCCCACCCCATTTAGTACTTATGACACGTTATCGAAAACCTGAAAGAACAAGTCCGAAAGCATACAAACCTCTTCGTCAGATTTATTAATATCTAGAACACCATTAACCGAATAGAACGTAGCGTTCTCTTTGTCCTGGGCTACAGCACATTCATTATCTTTTGAGTCTTTACTCAATCCGATCAGACTGACGTCATCTCTCAAAGGCTCGTAACTTACCTCTTTTTTGAATTCGTTGATCGGCCGCCCTGTATCCAAGATTAAGGCAAAAAGTTCACCCACGAATGCCCCGCCTACAGGCCTGGTTTCTACAAAGTGACACCCGTAGTACAAGCCGTCATCATCTTTACTTTGTAGTTGAAACCCCACCTCCTTCATTCGCTCAATAACCTTCTCGTTGCACACATCCGGCAGACCAGCCAGCGGATCGTCCGGGCCCTTCCCCTCCAGCTTCGGAAGCTCGATGGGATCCCCCACGAACTTCTGCGATGCCCACACGTAGTGTTCCCACGGATCCGTCGGCTCGGTCTCGAACCACATCCCCTTGTGCCCCTCAGGTTTTAGCATACGGCCATCGCCTTCAACCTCTCCTGAACCCGAGTTATCCACAGGGCCGCCGCCTGTCGATAACTCCTCCGTTTCAGCAAAAGCACCGGTCACGGCAGGTTCCTCACCCTCGCTACCACACGCAGTCAAAGCGAATCCAAAAAAGATTAAAAACACACTTGCCGCTACACGCTTCACCGCTTTAGCCCCCCCTCACACTGCACGCAGATCGCTGCGGGTGCGCGCTCCCCCTCTTAACACAGCACTACTGTAGCGCCGATCACATCCCGGCGCCCGCTGGCCAAAAAATTTTCTACAGCTCCGCTTTGGCTTCCTTTGCCATTGCCATTAGTTCTTCGGCGTGAGCCCGCCCCGTTTCAGACTCCAACCCTGCCAACATACGAGACAGCTCTTCTGTCCGTTCATCCTCGCTCAGCGTACGAACCGAGGAGGTCACCGAATCCTTTGACGTCGACTTAGCCACATATACGTGGGCGTCACCAAATGCGGCGACCTGCGGCAGGTGAGTTACAACAATGACCTGATTCTCGATCGCGAGCTTAGCCAGGCGCCGTCCAATCTCCACAGCTGCCTTGCCACCGACGCCCGCATCGACCTCATCGAAAACCATCGTGCGACCACCGTCCGAACCTGCAGCCAGTACAACCTCCAGCGCCAACATCACGCGAGAAAGCTCACCGCCAGAGGCCGAACCCGCCAAAGGGTTCACATTCCCACCCTGCACCAGCTGAAACTCGACCTCATCAACGCCATGCGGACCGAGCTCCTCCTGCTGCCGCACGTCCACACGAATCTCGGCGGACATGTGCAGCCCCCGGATCTCTTCAGTAACGGCCTTGGAAAATTTTTTCGACGCCCTCACGCGTGCCCCAGAAAGCTTGCCCGCGATCGCGCTCGCTGCCTCCCGCGCAGAGGCGACCTCATCTTGCAGCTTCTGCAGCGCTTCATCGGAGACGTCCATCGACTCCAGCCGCTCGCGCGCCTGATCGCGCCATGCCAGGGCACCGTCAACGTCCACGGCGTACTTACGCAATTCCCGCAACTGCGTTTGGCGCTGTAAAAGCCCGTCGAGTTCATCGGGGTCCGGCACGTCCAACAGTGCCTGACCGATTTCGGAGGAGATATCGCTCAGCAACACCCCAACCTCATTTAGGCGGTCAGCAAGACCTGAAAGAGTATCTCCCTCATCGTCCGGATCCACCAAACCGGATAGTTCGTTAGCCGCTTGGGATACCAGCGCACCGGCACCTTCGGAATCGCCAAAGTCATCGCCTGACCCCATGCCATCCAAACCATCCAGCGCCGCTTGGGCACGCTGAAGTCCCGCACGGATATCGTCTGCGGCCTGCAAACGCTTAATCTGCGCCTTAACCTCAGCGTCCTCGCCGGGCTGCGGATCAATGTCGTCGATAGCCTCCACAGCACGCTGAAGCGTTTCGCTCTCTAAAGCAAGGTCGCGGCGGGCTGCCATGCGACGGCGCAGATCCTTATCCAAGCGCAACCATTCGGCGCGCTTTTCCCTGTACTCGGCCACAGTGTCAGCCAATCCCGCATAGTCATCCAACGCGCCGAGTTGGCGCACCGGATCCAGCAGTCGCATCTGATCGTTCTGCCCGTGGATCGTAATTACATGGCCAGCGAATTCCCCCAGCACGCCCGCCGCCACGGTCTTTCCAGCCAGGTGCGCACGGGAACGGCCCGTGGCATTGACCGTGCGCGAAGCAATCACTTCACCCTCGTCAATATAGCCACCGACCTGATCCACCAGCTCCTCTACTGCTGGGGAATCCGCAGAGAATATACCCTCCACGCTGGCCTTATCAGCGCCATTTCGCACGCGGGAAGCGTCCGCGCGATTCCCCGAAAGCAAGCGTAAAGAGCTCACAACCATCGTCTTACCAGCGCCAGTTTCGCCGGTGACGACGCTCAAGCCAGTGGAAAACTCCGCCGTCGCTTCCTCAATCACGCCGAGGTTGCGAATGTGTAATTCGTGCAGCATTGCTAGTGACGCGGGCCCCTCCAGCCCGTCACAGGCAAACGGAACTTATGCACCAGGCGGTCAGTGAAAGGTGCGGAATCCAGACGTACCCACCGCACCGGCTGCGGGCCACGGCGAATCTCCACGCGGGCGCCAGGGGGCATGTGAATCTGGCGGAAACCATCCATAACAACCGTTGCGGGCGAGGTCGATGGGTTCGTCTCTACTGCCACCATCGAGTTCGGGGAAACCACCAGCGGACGGCTGAACAGCGTATGTGCGTTGCTGGTAACCACCAGAATCGCATCCAGCTCCGGCCACAGAACCGGGCCACCTGCACTGAAGGCGTAGGCGGTGGAGCCGGTGGGCGTCGATACCAAAACACCGTCGCAACCGAAAGAGGAAACAGGCCGCTCATCGACCTCCAGGATCGTATCCAGGACACCCTGGCGGTTCAGGTTCTCTACCGAACACTCATTGAGCGCCCAGCCCGTGCCCAGCACACGACCATCCATATCGCGGGCAGTAATGGAAAGGGTCATGCGATCCTCGATGCGGTAATCGCGATCGATCACGCGATCCACGGCCTCCTGCAGGGACTCTTGTTCCCACTCTGCAAGGAAGCCGATATGGCCCATGTTGATGCCGAGAACCGGTACATCCGCGGAATGCGCAATATCGGCAGCGCGGAGGAACGTGCCATCGCCGCCCAAGACGATCACCATTTCCACGCCCGTGGCCGCTTCCTTGGTGTGGCCAAAGCGCTTAAAGCGGCCCAGGATCTCGTGGCGCGCTACCGGGGCTGGGTCGGCGGTAGCCATCACGCGGACGTTGATGCCGCCCTTTTGTAGCCGAGATGCAGCCTCGGCAGCCAGCCCGAGGTTTTCGTGTACGCCAGTGTGCGCAACCAGCAGGACTTCGCGCTCCGCGTTCTTGTCACTGCCTGTATCGGCGCCGTTGTCGGCACTGCGTTCCGCGCCGTGGTCAGTCCCCGGTGTGGTCACTGCGGCCCCTCCTTAATGGCGGTTGCGATCATCTCGTCCAGGCCGGTGTAGTCAGCCTCTGCACCCATGCTAGGCGAAACCGCAGCGCCGTCCTTGACCAACCAGAGAAAATACTCCACATTGCCACTCGGCCCTGGCAAAGGAGAGGCGACAACGGCCTTCGTCCTCAAACCATACTTCATCGCCTCAATTGCCACGTCGCGGGTAACTTCGGCGCGCAGTTCAGGGCTCCGGACCACACCGCCGTGTCCTAGGCGATCCTTCCCCACTTCAAATTGGGGCTTAACCATCGGCAGCAGATCTCCACCCTGTTTCACACAAGCAGCCAGGGCTGGCAGAACCAAGCGGATGGAAATGAAGCTCAAGTCTCCGACCATCAGGTCCACTTCGCCGCCAAGTGCTTCCGGGGTGAGGGTGCGCACGTTCGTACGATCCATAACATCCACCCGGTCGTCGTTTTGCAGCCGCCAGATGAGCTGTCCATAGCCCACATCCACGGCCTTGACCTTCGCGGCACCACGGTCTAGACACACATCGGTAAAACCACCGGTCGAAGCGCCGGCATCCAGAACAGTCTTGCCTGCAAGCGTTAGCCCTTGCGGCTCGAATGCCTCCAGCGCCCCAAGGAGTTTATGCGCACCTCGGCTAGCCCAACGGTCGTCTTCGGATTCCGCCACTTTGATGGAGACATTGCCGTCCACCCCGCTGGCGGGCTTCTTCGCTAACATTCCATTGACGGTCACACGCCCGGATTTAATCATCTCCTGGGCATGTTCCCGGCTTCGGGCGATCTTACGCGCCGCCAGTTCCGCGTCGAGCCGCTGCAGCTTGGCACCCCTTTTCGCCATCAGCGCTCGCCTCCGAGTGCCTCGTTAACCACCCGGTGAGCTTCCTCCAACACGGCTGCTTCTTCCGCGCCGTGTACATCACGCGCCAGTAGCTCGTCGACGGCCTGTGCTAGCTCTTCTTGTTGACGCCTACTGTCCCCCGACAACATCGAAGGTTTCGGCTGCCCCTCTCCCACTTACTTCCAACCTCCTAGTGCCTCCATGGCTTGTGCGTCTGCACCTACAAAGTCGATATCCGCAGCGGAGGTGATCTGCGAGATGTCAGGGTTGTCGATCAGCTGCCATGCCTCCGGCGCGGCTACGGCCAGTGCTTCAGCGGCCATGATTTCCACGTCACCAAGTTCACCAGCGGTAACGCGGATACGAGCAGTACCCGGGTCCACGCTGGCGGACCATCCGGCGAGGTGATCCCGTAGGTTACCTGCAATGAAGGTTGGCCGGTGGGACGGCGGGGCGTCAATAATATCGGTGTGGGTAGACACCCCGGTGACGGTGCAGAGAGTATCCATACCTGCTGCATTACCACCGGCGATGTCAGTATCCAGCCGATCGCCGACGGCTAGTGGCTTGGTGGAACCGATCTTCCGAGCAGCAACCAGAAACATGGCGGGGCCTGGCTTGCCTGCGGATTCCGGGGTCACGCCCGTAGCGGAGGTGACGGCGGCGACCATCGACCCGTTGCCGACCATGAAACCGCGCTCCGAGGGCAGAGTCGTATCCAAGTTGGAAGCAAAGTAGCGGGCGCCGTGCTGGATAGCCAAGGCGCCTTCGGAAAGCCGCGCCCAGTCATTATCTGGGCTATGGCCGTGGAAGACGACGTGCGGGTGGTCGTCGGCGGTATCGGTGACGGTAAAGCCTGCATCTGCGACCAACTGTTTGAATGATTCGTGGCCGATCACAAATGCTCGTGGTTGGTCGACGCCGGAATCAGCAATGTACTGCTTGCCGAGATCGCAGGCCGCCATGGCGGACGTGACAACATGATCCGCGTCGGCCTTAAACCCCATCGAGTTCAGATGCTCCGCGACTTGTTGGGGTGCGCGGGAAGCATTGTTGGTCACGTACATCACCTGGCGACCGGCTAGGCCTTCTGCTGCACCTGGAATCGGGGTATGGCCGGAAAAGACCGTACCGTCGAGATCGGCAAGAAGTGCGTCGTAGTTGTCCAGCAGCGGGTGGGCCATCGGCTATTTTTCCTCGCTTTGGGATGCGGCCTCTTGGTCTTCGTCCAGCTCGGCCAGACGGTCGGACACATCGAGTACTTCTTCGGTATCCATTTCTGCGGCGCGGTTAAACCACTCCACAGCCTCTTTCTTGCGGCCAACGGTTACGAGGGCATCGGCATAAGCGTAGAAAAGGCGCATACGAGTGACATCAGGTGCCTCAGCATTTTCTAGCTGCGCTTCGAGCGCTGAGAGCGCGTCATTTGGATGGTCGAGATCCTGGTGGGCGCCTGCGACGACGATAGCAAGCTCCACCTTAGATTCTGCATCCAATTGATCCGCTTGAGGATCATTGGCGACATCAAGGGCTTTCTCAGGCTTGCCAAGCCCACGCTCGCAGTCGGCGAGGACAGGAAGCAGGCCTGGGCCACCGGCCATTCGACGTGCGGCGCGCAGTTCGGAAATAGCTTCCTTCCACTCGCCTGCGTGGTAGGCGACGATTCCGCAGGTCTCGCGTGCCACGGAAACGCGGCCCGCACGATCCTTCGCAGCACGAGCGTGAGCCAGTGCCTTTTCCGGCTCATTATCTAGCAGAGTGGCGGCCATGATTAGGTGCTTCGCCACCATGTCTGCGTTGTCTTTGGACAAGCTGCGGAGTTCTTGGCGTACGGAAGGATCTAGCTCCTTGGGGTCGAGATCCTGAGGCACTTCGGGTTCATTGAGGCGCTTGTTCAGGCGTTCCTCTCGGTAACCTGCGCGCTGAGGACCACTGTGCGGGCCGCGCTGGGTGTCCCAGTTAGAGCTGCGCTTTTTATTGGAGTTACGGTTTGGGCGCCCGCCGCGGTTGGGCTTGAACCCACCCTTGTTGCGGAATTTGCCATCACCCTGTGGTCGTCCTCCACGACCGCGATTGCTGTTTGAATTCTCAACCATGCTTGGGAGTGCACCTTCCGTCGTCTATTTGTCTTCAGGTTTTCGGGTCCGCCCCGTGAACCTTATCAATCCTAGTTTCCTGCGTTGCGGCGGCGCAATCCAGCTGGGCTTTGTGGGGACGCCTACTTGTCCGCAGCAGCGCAGTTAGACATAAAAAAATGAGGTGTGGGTTGCTGTAACCCTTTAAAAGGCTACAACGACCCACACCCCATCTTTTAAGTTTTGATGCCGGCGGTGACTTACTCTCCCACACCCTCCCAGGTGCAGTACCATCAGCGCAGGTAGGCTTAGCTTCCGGGTTCGGAAAGGGACCGGGCGTGACCCCACCGCTAACAACCACCGACAAACCACAATCAGAACAAAACACACACCCACAACACCCACACAAGATGTCATAGTGTGCCGTGCCGTTCCAGACACTGCATAACAAACGCGAGTACACAACCCATGCGACAATCCGAAATCGTCTTAGCCACAACCACAAACGTGGTTCAATGTGTTGAACATCGGCCAATTAGTACCGGTCACCTCCATCACTCACATGACTTCCAGATCCGGCCTATCAACCCCATAATCTATAGGGAACCTCAAAAGAAACCTCATCTCAGAACAGGCTTCCCGCTTAGATGCTTTCAGCGGTTATCCCTCCCATACGTAGCCAACCAGCCATGCCACGGGCGTGACAACTGGCCCACCAGAGGTATGTCCGTCCCGGTCCTCTCGTACTAGGGACAGCCTTCTTCAAGTTTCAACGCGCACGGCGGATAGAGACCGAACTGTCTCACGACGTTCTAAACCCAGCTCGCGTGCCGCTTTAATGGGCGAACAGCCCAACCCTTGGGACCTACTCCAGCCCCAGGATGC